>Ga0208387_1000001_pt1 | contig 303522 bp, 260 predicted proteins | sample CryBogCBH27Jul09_FD_184611 | JGI IMG/M metagenome (GOLD analysis project Ga0208387, IMG submission 184611) | Freshwater microbial communities from Crystal Bog, Wisconsin, USA - CBH27Jul09 (SPAdes) | ecosystem: Environmental > Aquatic > Freshwater > Lake | place: Crystal Bog, Wisconsin, USA...
AAACACACAATTTAAAATGAATAAAATTAAAAAACACTTTAAAATCAACAAAGGCTTTACCCTAATAGAAATCCTAGTGGTTATAGGTATTATTGCAGTCTTAGCGGCAGTTGTTCTTGTTGCAGTTAATCCTGCTCGTCAGTTCAAACTAGCTCGCGACTCGCAAAGGACTAGCAATGTTATGGCGATATTGAACGCTATTGGTCAAAATATCTCTGAACATAAGGGAAGCTTTGTGTGCGGAAGCTCTATAAAAGATCTGCCGTTGACGCCAACTATTCTGAAAAGTTCCAGTGCTGACCCAGTCGGAAGTGGTATAGATTTAGCTAGTTGCATTGTGCCAGACTATATAGCATCTTTGCCTTATGACCCAGCTCTTTCTACGGCGTTCTATACTTCAACCACTTCTTATAATACTGGTTATGAAGTATTTAAAGATTCAAATGGTCGCATCACCGCTAGCTCCACCGGGGAATTGACCGCTACGATTTCCGCGACGAGGTGATAAGATTTATCTACAGGCCAATATGGTAAAATTAGCTAATGAATCCATCTGGTAGACCAATACTTTTTATTTCAACCATGGGCGTATTGGCGCTCCTAGGCATTGTTGCAGGCATAAATTTGATTTACTTATCAGTACAACAATCGCCACAATTATCAAATGAGCTTGTTTCAAATCAAACAGCAGAAGGTCAGGCCGTCACAGATGTGAATAGCTCAGAGATGGTCACTCAAGGATCATTCATAAAAAACACGTCTGATTTGAGTTCAAATTCTAGTGACCAAACAACAGTTGTCAATCAACATAATCCAGATGTGTTGACGGCAAAAGCTTATATTATTGGTAATTTAAAGACCGGCAAGATATATTCAAGCTTAAATACAAATGAAGCTCTTCCTGTCGCTTCTATGTCAAAATTGATGACGGCTATTGTCGCTACAAATAAATTTACTCCAACGACTACCATTGAGATCACTCCAGCGGATATGGATGTTGCGACTGACACTAGCGCTATCGGGGCTGGCGAGAAATTTTCTTTGAGAGAGATTTTGTATCCGCTTTTGCTCAATTCTTCTAATATCGCTGCAGAAGCTATAGTCTCGACTTATGCAGGAATTTCTGGCGCTACTTCAACTTCGCTAGCCTTCTTAAGCGATATGTCTAGCACCGCGTGGGAGATCGGTATGCCCAGCACTTATTTTGCTGATCCTTCAGGCTTAGATCCACACAATCAGGCTTCTGCTAAAGACATATTCACTCTAGCGCAGTATTTGTATTCATCCAGACCAGATATATTAGCTATAACTCGAGTTGCTCATTATGGTGTTGCTACGACGACTGACCATGGCGCGCACAGCTTTGATAGCATACATCCATTCATTAATGATCCAAGATTTATCGGCGGAAAAACTGGCAGAACTTCTGCTGCTGGAGAGACGATGCTCACCATTTTAAATATTGGCGGTCAGCCAATAGCTTTCATAGTCTTACATTCTGATTTCGGCGCACGCGCTTCAGATACGAATCTGCTTATAAAGAAATATCTAGGTCTTTAAAGTTACATTACCGATAGGAATTCCTCGTGATCTTTTTTGAATACTTTAATAGTTATGACGTATATAGTATAAGATATGAAGAAAGCCGAAGCGACGTCGATTGAATAGTGAAGATGTCCCAGCAAAACGATGACGCCGAAAAATACTGATGTGGCGATGCAAAATACACGGGTCTTGAAGTGCTTCCAGAAAACCAGTGCCAGCATAAAAGGCAATCCTGTGTGTCCAGAGAAGAATAGGTCTGCGCCAGTGCTGAATATAAAGAAATTTGGGCTATTCGATATAGCATGGAGCAAGATGGCGGAATTTCCGTCTATAACATTATGATCTGGAAAGGGGCCGATGTGAGTTAGAGTTATAAAAGCCGAACGGATCAAGACGAAAACAGCTATGCTTTTTAAGGTAAAAGGAATAGTTTTTGGATTGGTGAAGCATAGGAGCGCTATCCATAGACCAAAGACTATAGGTCCAAATACGAATATCCAATCAACATCAAATACAGGTATATTGCTTAAGAAAATATCAGATACGGCGACAGATGCTCGCTCAAAGGCATATTGAGCTGCAAAATAATTTATAACGAGCGATCCAAAAAGGAATAGAATACCGATGATTAATCCTGATACAAAACGCTTGTCGTGAAAAGCGCTACCGTATTTTGATTTTAAATTTGAAAACATAATCACAGATTATACCTTAATTGCGCTATTTTTGCTGTGTTATAGGTTCTTACGTGTTAGTATGATTAATGGAAAAACTTAACAAAAGAATACCTATGGATATTATCCCATTGTCCCCAGATCGTAAGATCATCCAAGGTGGAATGGGGGTTTATATCTCCACACCATTTTTGGCTAAGACCGTCTCAATGGACGGCGGTTTAGGAACCATATCAGGCGTTGCTCTTGAACGCTTGCTTGCTCAAATCCTCCAAAGCGGAGATGTCGGCGGTCACTATCGTCGAGCGCTGTTCGCTTTTCCATTTCCGGAATTTTCGGATATGGTCTTAGATGAATTTTTCATCGAAGAGGGTAATCCGAAAGGCTTGCCTAAAAAGGTCACACCAGTCTTTACAGTCAATCCTTCCAGAAAACTCATCGCTCTCACTGTCTGTGCCAATTATGCTTTCGCGTGGTTGGCAAAAGAAGGACATCAAAATCCTGTGAGCATGAATTATTTGGAGAAGATCGCAATGCCGCACGTTTACGCCATCACTGGCGCCATGTTGGCAGGAATTGATTTCATCACCATGGGCGCTGGCCTGCCCCTTGAAATACCACAAGTGATGCGCAACATCGTGAGTGGAAAAGAGGCGACCTACAAAGTCTACGTTGATGGCATCAATATCAAATCTCACACAATGAGATTTCACCCTGAAAGTTTCTTTGGCGGAAAGCTTCCTCCTATGAAATTACCAGGTTTTCTACCTATCGTCGCTTCAAATACATTGGCGACGAAATTCATGAGCTTACCGAAAGGTAGTGTTCAAGGACTCATCATCGAAGAGCCGACCGCTGGTGGCCACAACGCTCCTCCCAGAACCAGGTTTTTAGGTAAAGGGGGTAAAGTCGTTAAAGATTACGGCGAGAAAGATGTTGTCGACTATGCAGAAATAGCAAAGCTCGGTGCGCCGTTCTGGCTCGGTGGGGCATATGCTTCGCCGGAAAAGCTCAGGCGAGCATTGTCAGTTGGAGCAACTGGAATTCAAGCTGGAACTATCTTTGCTCTGTCTGACGATAGTGGCATGGATCCAGAAATCCGTCGCGTGCTGCGCAAACTTGGTTTTGAGGGTAGGCTGAAAATTCGAACCGACTTTGACGTGTCTCCGACAGGTTTTCCATTCAAAGTTGTTGGTCTACCGGGCACCATTGCTGATAAAAAGTTTTACAAGCAAAGGCGTCGAATCTGCGATCAGGGTGCGCTCGTCTCACTCTACGAGAAGACAGACGGTTCCATCGGCTACCGCTGTCCGTCTGAACCAGTTCTTAACTACATCAACAAAGGTGGTAAGTTGGAGGACACAGTTGGACGTGGCTGCATCTGCAACGGCCTTATTGCCAATACTGTGCTTGGTAATCCTGGTGAGCGTGCAGTTATAACCTTGGGTGATGATATCGGTTTTCTTCATTGCCTCATGGCTAATTCACACAGCTCATACAGTGCATCAAGTGCACTACAGTATTTGGTGGGTTAAAGGCCACAAATCTTAAAATTCACGAGCCGCTGGTTGCAAAATTAGCGGTTTTTTATTAGATTTTCATATCAAACAATCCGTAGAATTTCATCGGATCTATAGAAACTCCACCAATCCTGATAGTTAAATGTAAATGCGGCCCTTCTGAGTAACCAGTTTCGCCGCTATAGCCTATCAATTGACCCTTTTTTATAAATTGTTTTGGTGATACCACCATCTTTGATAAGTGCATGTACATAGAGAGTAGTCCAAGCCCGTGGTCCACTACAACTGTGTCGCCATAGGTTATATATTTTTTGGTTGCCAAAATCGTGCCATTATTTATAGCATAAACAGGCGTTCCTACAGGCGCTTGAAAATCAGTGCCTTTATGGATGATCGTTTGTGATCCAGAGTTACGAATGTAACCATATGGGTCTGTTACGGCCAAGGGTGATTCTGTACTAGAAGCTACAGGAAATATAAAAGTGCTCGTAGCATCTGTTGTCCAAAGAGCTATTTTGGCGTGACTGACTATTGTCGCCAAGTTTGCGTTTTCTTTATTTAAAATTGAGACTGTCTTTGCTTGATTGGCCGCACTATTTCCGCCAAGCTGGTCTGGCACAGCCAGGAATTCTTGTGGTTTAGGCAGATTCATAACAAAGAAAGAAGTTGTTGCTTGTGAACCGTCTGTGAATTTTATTATTACAGTACTAGTGCCAATCACATGGTTTATGTCTATTCCATAAAGAGCTGTCGCTGAATTATTATAATCAAAAAAAGATAGTTTAGATTTTCCTACCACGCTGTTTTTTATGTTGGCTGGATCTATTCCGGGCAATGTTATCATGATCGGGTCGCCTTGGTGTATTTCTGAAGGAGTGATTTGGACGGTGGCGTTATTTATAGATGCAGTTGATGCGTATGCAGAATTAGTCTGTATTAATACCAATGTCGTTGTGAGTGTAGTCGTGAAAATAATCATTAAGCTAAGCATAAATGGTCCAATTTTTATTTTCTTATTTTTTCTCCAGGAAGCTATAAAGAAAGCTATGATTATTGCGATAATCAAGAGTATATAGTCTGTGATATTGAAAATTCCTGTGAAATCTTGCCAGTGGACTCCCAAGAAATATCCAGCATAAAGAACGATCCCGTCTGACACGAAATTTCCTAGAATATCGTAAAGAATGAATTTTCTAAATTTTATGCCGATGAATCCGCATAGAAGACTGGTTAGAGGTTCTATTGTTCCTACAAATCTAGTGATGAATATAGTGCCGCCTGGATACTTATTGACGAAACGTTCTAGTCTTTCAAAATATGGCGGTATCTTCACTCTCATTTTTTGTAATATAGGTCGACCATATTTACGGGCTAAAAAGAAATCTATGCTATCTCCAACGACATTCGCTAATACAACGAAGAATAGCGATAGGGAGAAGCTCATGTAACCCTGGCTTGCGAATGCGCCACTAGCCAGAAGCAGGGTATTGACTGGTATTGGCACGATGATGGCCGCTAAAAATATAGCAGTAAAAAGAGTCCAATATTTGTAGAGGAGTAAAAATGATAATAAGAATGATAGTGTCCCAGCCATTGTTTTATTTAAGACAGGTTATTTTGCAGGAGTAGAAGTAGAAAAGTTACGTATAGCATTTTGTACATCCACAAGAGCTGTAGATTCTGGCATGTTTACTGATTTTGCGTATCCAGCGATAGTCAGACGAGGATAACGCGTATCCGTGATCAATAAAGTGCTTTGAATATATTGTGGCGGTAAAGCAAAGACTTTGTTTATGTACTCAAAAGTCATCCACGCTTGCGTTGAGCTCGCATCAGCGGGTGTTAGTAATTTTGCTCCGTGAAGAATGCTCCAAGGCGATTGGTGACGGATGATGTTGTTTAATTGTTGGATCCGCTGATACTGTTGTATCAGTAAGACGCACAGGATTATTAGCGTCAAAATTATGACAACAAATAAAGCTTTAACCGCGCGATTTTTCTTGAGATCGAGGTTTGTATTCATTGGTACATTGTACCAGAGATTTAGATCTTTGAGCGACTAAGAACGATATATATGATAGTAGCTATCAAGATCAATATGATGAGTATAGCGAATATTCCGAATGAGATACCGCCGATTGAACCGAATGCATTAGCGGAGTTTGGGTTGACTTGAGCGTTTGTATTAGTTGGAACAACTGTTGTCGTTTGTGTAGGTCTGTTTACTCCACTATAAGAACTTTTTACAGTGAGAGAGTTGCCGCAAGCGATGGTTCCAGTTAGGCCATCAGAAGATGTAACTGTAACGACGGCACTCTTTTGTCCTAGGCTAGAGTAATATTTAAGCACTGTACTTTGTGTGCCTGTAAGACCATCAGAACCGGTCCATGAATATGTATATGGAGCGAGTCCGTTTGTTACTTGAGCAGTCCATGTAACAGGCTGATTTACGAAAGCTGTAGAAGGATCAGATGAACAAGTCACGCTCAATCCGCCAGCATTTGAATTTGTCTGATTATAATAAGTCGTCGGAGTTGTCTGTACGTATGTAGATGGGTAACTGCTTGCTACTGTATTATATGAGTAAGTAGGGTATTGCTGATATGTTGTAGGCTGCTCATATACTATAGGTTGCTGATACTGATATGTAGGTTGTTCGTATACATAGCTTGGAGTTGGTTGTACATATGTATATGTTGGAACATAGACTGTAGTTGGAGCGGTATAGTGATATTTATTGTGGTCAGGCTGATGATAATCATGATTATCATTGTCGTGGCCGTAATTATTTTCTGGGGCAATATAGTGGTAATCACGTCCCCCGTAACCACTGCCATAGTTGTCATTATGAGACAGCTGGTTGTATCCACTGTTATATCCGCCACCATCAGAATATCTTCCGCCAGAATATCCACCCTCAGAATATCCTACAGATACACCAAATCCACCATCAGAATATCCGCCGTGTACTCCATATCCTCCGTTGCCATAATATCCGCCAATACTATATTCGTCAGCATGAGCCATAGGCGCATTAACTAAAAAGAATAGTGAAAATACGGCTAATATACTAGCTAAAGTAAGGGTAAAGTATGTGTTTGTTATCTTATTTATAGTCATGGAATTAGTATATACTACTTCCATAAATAAGTCAATACCCCTGAGATAATGTCAAGGCTAGTCGACTTAGTTACCGTAATACTTCTTTATTAAAGAGACGTGCTCAGCATATGTATCTGAACAATGAAATGCGCCGGTTTGATCATTAAAATAGAAAAGACAAGATGTCTTTATAGGGTTTAATGCTGCCAATATGGCTTCCACCCCGGGATTAGCTATTGGGGTTGGTGGCAATCCGTTATGGAGATAAGTGTTGAAAGGAGATTTTATGTACTTGTCGTTAGGCGTAACTTTTGGCCACCAAGTCGTCACTGTTAGTTTATTTGCTTTTGCATATTGTAGAGTTGAATCGATCTGAAGATCCATGCCAGCAAAAAGTCTGTTCCAAATGATTCCAGACAAGAGTCTCATACCATCGGTGCTGAGAGTTTCTCTTTGTATAAGAGATGCTATGGTCAGTGCTTCATTCAGAGGGACTATGCTTTGAGTTGAAGTGCTGTAGTGTGATAGGACGTCATTTATGAAGTGGTTATTTACTATAGCTCGTATATTTTTTGGCGTCATTCCGAGAGATATTTCATAGATGCCGGGAGTGAAGACTCCTTCAGATAGAGATGTGGATTGTGATGTAGATGACAAGTCAAAGGAGTTTATCGGTGAAATGAATTCTTTTCTTTGCGCTGAGTTCCATTTTAGAGCGTTTCCAAAAGCATCTGCTACTTGCTCTTTGCGCATACCTGGTTCTATTGTCACGAATTTATTGCTAACACTCGCAGTGTTTTCATACCAAGGCGCATTGGCGATGCTGATCGCTACTCCTTCAAATAAATTCCAAAGATAATTACCTGCATCTGCGACGGCAGCACCGAGCAAGGAGTGTTTGTCTGCTAAGAATGCATTCACCTGATCATTTTCGGTGATGGTCTTGTTTTTAGGATCGACTGTTACAGGGAAGTCCTGAAAGGTCTGTGACGATAATGAAGCGTTTATCGTAGAAGATTTCTGTTGTATGGACCAAGTAAGTATTTTTGGCGAGAAGAAAAGGAGAGTTGAGATTAAAAAGACAATGACGATTATCAATATGATCAATTTGTGGGCTATTTTCTTGCTGATCCGTCTCATAATGTTATTCTAACAGAAAAGTATGTAAGTTGTCCTTATAAAAAATCCCCACTTTATTCAAGCAGGGAGTGTTTGTTTTGAAATCTTTTTGATCGCCAATATTGAGACGATCACGCTCGCGATCTGCGAGACCAGGAAGATCCATTGATGCGTGCAATAACCGATATGTATCGCCGTTGCATGCCCGACGCAATACAATATCCAGCCGGTTTTTGCTCTGTTGTGAGTCAGAAAGAATGTTCCTATGAACAACCCTACCGAGCTCACTAGTTCGACTGCTGTGGTCAATCCGCTCCAAGCAGAGAAAGTCAGTATGACCATGACGACTATCGTCACCAATCGTATTAACATTTCGACGTTTGGTGAAGTTTTGTTCTTTTTTAGGAACCCATAGCCCATGAGGATGATCAATCCAACATTGAGTATGATGTAAACGTATCTGTGGAGTAAGGAGAAGTATAGAACTGCTAGTGTCGCAGCTAACGCTCCCATGAGCCACCCAACTTTACGCCCCTTGTAGATGAGCACCTTGTTGCTGAAATAAAAACCAGATACAAGGATTTGCAGCACTAAGATCAGTGCCAGGTTTGCGTTCATTTGCATAGTAATCAAAAAGCTGAAGCTGACAATAGAGTGTCATATTTGAATTGTGCTGTCAAATAAAAAAGTGGCTCATGTTTTACATAAGCCACTTGGAATCTAGTTTGAATCTAATCAGCATCGCTGTTACCATTTCTGGCAATTAGCAATGCTCCGATGATCAAGGAAATTCCTGCAATAATCCACGCTGCAGAAATACCGAAGAACTGTGCGATGACTCCACTTACAACAAGGCCAATAGCACCGCCTATATGTGGCGCTATTGCACAGAACGAAGCCACTGTAGCTCTCTCGCGTGAAGGAATCCGCTTCTGTAAATAACTATCGGTGAGCGGACTCCAACAAGCACGAGGAACTTCGTGAAGAATGAATAAGATAATCATTAACGGTAAGCCAGGTATAATTGCCATGGTTATTACTATTAGACCTGTACACACTTGTGTCTTTATAATCATCTTTTTTTCTTTTCCCTTGCAATCCAACTTTGAGGCTATGAATGCTCCAACAGATAGAGCAATCATTATGCCTGTGAAGATGAATCCGAGGTGTTGTTCACTGACATTATGGTTCCTAAAGAATGGCTGCCAATACATGTTCAGTGCTTGAACAGCAAAGATCTGTATACAGGTGATGACCAAGATAAACCGAACGGCTTTATGGTTTAAGCCATACCTGATGCTTGAAAGAGCAACATCTCGCATAGAGTGAAATCCCTTTTTCCAAGAGAACACGCCTCGCACAAAATATTTCTCTTCCATAATCATATAAGCGTAGACTGTTGTGATCGCCAAGAATGTTCCGCCTACAAACCAAGGGAGACTTTGGTTTTGTGTGGCTAGGTATGATCCAGTAACAGCACCGATTCCTCCACCGATTTGGCAGATGAGATTCTTGCGTCCAAAGATGCGATTATACTCACCTTCATATCCATAATGTTTAAGACTATCCACGAGCCATGCCTGAAATGCTCCACTGGTGAATGTTGTACCGATTGCCGCTATTATTTCAGCGATTATAAATCCCACGAACGAATGCGAGAGTCCATAGATGAACATGCTAACACTCATAAGTCCGCAGGCTGTGACGAACGATGTTTTTCTGCCGAATATGTCAGCGAATGCTCCCGTGGGAATTTCGCAGACAAATAAGGTAAGAAAATAGACGGCATTTACCAAATTCACTTGGAGCAGATTGAGCCCATTGTGGATCAGGAACGTGACGTATACGGCACAGATGAGAGACATTCCACCTGCGTTGAATAAACAAGACAGAATGTAATACTGACGGATGATTTTTCTTTGCATTTGCATAAGGTTTCCTTTTGTATGTTGTTTTCAATGAGCCAATCTTCTGGACGGGGAATAGAAAATCCCGACTTTCGTCCAGTCGGGATTTTTCTAGAGTGCTTTCAGGTAGGGAATTAGGAGAGAAGCATATGAGAAATATCACAACTGGCCACAAGTGCGCCATGATTGGCGGACATGAAGACATAACCGCAAACGAGGTTCTGCGGATTCCAGTATTTATTCGTGATTTTCATATGTTTTACCATGAGGAATACGATAGACTATCTTTGCTTATTTGTCAAATTGGCCAAATAAAAAACCCGCTGCGGCGAGTTTTTAAGATCGGCGTAGCGAGTTAAGCAGGATGAATTTCTTCCCAGCTTCCATCGAGCTTGATGAAAAAAAGTCTCACTTTGTATCCAAACTCTTTGGCCATGTTTGCCGCTGTTTGCAAGTCTTCTATCTTTGCTCCTGCGCCGCAATTTTCGTGAACAGTTAGGATTGCTGTTGAGCACTCATGAAGTTTTTTGGCTGATGCAAGGTGAATTCTGAGCTGTTCAAAGTTTGCTGCTCCGCCCTGAACTGAAACTCGATCACAGGTGCCTCTAATGTTGAGTATTTGTGACCCTTTCAATCCAAGGGTTTCTATTAATGCATCAACAGTGTGTTGTGTTCTGAAATCCATGCAATGCACGAATAAGTTTGGACATTTGTTCATTTTTCCTCCTCATTGTTTTAAGTTGCTAGCATAATTATTACACAGATTTAACACTTTAGCAAGTATTTGGACAAATAAAAAAGCCGGTTGCGCTTGCGCACAACCGACTCACTGTTACTTTGGAATTACCAACGAAGGCTGGTTACTTCTTTTCTTCAGCCGCGGGAGCAGTGGCAGCCGGTTCTTCCGGCAATGCTGCAGCCAAAGGAGTGATCAGATCTTTCAGTGCCGCTGGATCCATTTTCAGGAATTTGAACAGCGGTGTCAGATCAATGCCTTGGAGCTGGGCTTTAGCGAAGAAATTCGCCACCACGTCAGGGATCATGTTGCCAATGGCGCCGATTCCTTTTTCAGCAGTTTTCCCGCCGCCCATGTCAATGATGCGGATGTCCTTGATGGCACCAATGCCTTTACCCATTGGACCGAAGATTTCGGCCGCAATCTTGGCACCAGCGTCGCCACCTTCCTTGAGCAGGCCAGGCAAACGATCGAGCACCATTACCAACTGGCCGGTTTGGTTGAGTTTGGTCAACGCTTCCGCCAGTTTCATTGTGCCTTCCGCTTCCGCCAGTTTCGAGGCCCGGAGACCTTCTGCTGTTGCCAGCAATCCAGCTTTTTGGCCATCGGCAACCGCCAGCAGTTTCGCACGTTCACCGTCGGCTTCAGCCGTAAGGGTCTTCTGGGTCGCTGTCGCTTTGGCTTCAGCAATTGCCAGCGTCTTCTTGGCTTCGCCTTCGCCCTCGAGGATGGCCGCGTTCTTGGCACCTTCGGCGTTCTGACGGGCAGTTTCGGCATTCAACTTGGAGACGTTGCTCCGCGTTTCGGCTTCGATCTGCTCGGCATTCCGCTTGCCGGTGGCGCGAATTGACATGGCCTGAGCTTCCGCTTCGGCAGTGACAATCGTAGTCGCCTGGAGCTCTTGCTTCTTGCGAGCAGCTTCCAACTCTTGGACCTTGGTCTGTGCCCGGGCTTGTTCACTTTGAACTTCCGCCTGTAACACAACCAATTTCTTTTCCTGTTCCGTCTTGGCGAGCTCGCCGGCGATGTCCGCCGCAGCTTGTTTGGTCGCAGTTTCGGTTTTGAATTCCGCGACTTGGATGTCGCGATTCTTTTCCGCCAACTTGATCTTCGCGTCGTTCTGGGCAACTGCTTCAGCCGCTGTGCGTTTTGCGTCGCTCGTTTTCACTTGCGTTTCGCGTTCCGCTTCGGCTGTGGCGATGGCCGCATCACGCTTGGCACCGGCGACTGCCTGCTTGCCGAGTGCATCAATGTAACCTTCCTTGTCTTTCACGTCCTGCACCACGAGGGTGAGGATCTTGATGCCCATGCGTGCCAACTCAGGCCCGCATTCTTTGAGCACCAGTTCGTTGAACTTGGAGCGTTCACGCAACAGTTCTTCGACTTGGAGGCCGCCGACAATCGAGCGCAAATGTCCGCGCAAGATCTGACCGATCATGCCCTTGATTTCTTCAAGGTCCTTGCCCAGAAAGTTCTGGACAGCGTTCATTTGTTCTTCCGGGACCGGTGAGATGCGGCAGGTTGCCACACCGGAGACCGTCACCCCCGACGTTTTTGGCGCTGGGGATGTTGTCTTCACTGATCTCGATTTGGAACGCTTCGGTTGACATGAGCGCGTATTGTTCAACGATTGGCCAGACGAAGACGGCGCCGCCGGTGACCAGCTTGAAGCCGACCTCCTGTTTGACGCCATCAGCTCCTGTCATCACTGAACGGCGTTTGCCGTAGATGACACCGATTTCATTGGGCGCAATGCGCTTGTAGCGCTTGGTCATTGCCCAGATGATGAAGAGGATTGATGCAAAAAACAACACAATCAATCCGGGGACGAGCAGTTTTCCGTAGGGGGATTTCTGCCAATGCCAACATGGGGTTCATATTATTCATACAATGCTTTTTTTCAGTTTCTTCTTTTGTTTTTGGTTTTCGTTGCTTAGTTTGCAACTTTTTCTTTCCGGACAGTCACATGACCGCCGAATTCCTTTGTGACACGCACCCGCACACCGACATCAATAGTTTCGTCGCCGGTCTCAGACCGTGCACTATACGAAATAATTTGTCTGTTTACGGATACATCAACTTCGCCGACGTTCCCTGGCCGAATAGCACAGGTAACGACACCGAAGCAATTAATGACCTGATTCGGTTTGATGCCGGAGTCCACCTGTTGTTTGAACAGGAAATACCCGACACTCCACGCGATAACGGCCATAAGAATACCTGGAATAAATCCTATTCCAGTTGCCCATCCAGTGTTGACTCCGTATGCTGAGGCGATTGCCCCAGCCACACCGAAACCAACAAGGAATGCAAAGAATACCCTGGGCGATAAAAACGAAGGAGCCTGGTCGTGTCCACCATCGTGTCCACTATCATGCCCCATGTCGTGATCACCGTGACCAAAGTCGCCGTGGTCGTGTCCGCCAAACAAGGCGGCTACACCGAGACACATGGCACCACTGACAGCCAGTGCCACGAATATCAGCACTTGCATTGAATTGAAGATTGCCCCTGTTTGGGCACTCGTCGCTAACAGTATTGTCGTTATAATCTTATTTTATGTTGTTTGTTGAGGGTTTTTGTTTGTTTGGGTTCCAAAGTGTCAAAGAACATTTATAGAACCTACTGTCAACTATTTTGCATAATTTATGCATATTCTCAAGTATATGTCTAGAGACCGCCTTATATATAAAAATCGCCCGAAACTAGTTCAGGCGATGTGATACAGTAATTATTTCCAGGCGTTTTATGCTGCCGATTCTGCCGCTGGCGGGTTCACGATCTTTTCAGCTGCTTCTCGCAGATCATAATGATCGTTTTCGGCAAGCAATGATATGATTACCGTTTCCTGTTTCGTTGCCACTTTGAACAACTTCTTGAATATTTTCTCGATGACATCGTCGTCCACATTCCAGTTTTCTTGGTAGTCGATATAGAAGCGCAGAATATCCACCACCGTGGTTTCGAACTCCAACAACTTCTCAAAACCCAGACATTCCAATGATCATTCATCAGGAGCATCATCGCGAAGCTTCTCCCACTGCTCTTTGCTCCAAGTGACGCCCTGGAGTTGATCGAGAACTTGTTTGGCGTCGTCATCATGGCAGTTTTGAGCTGCTTCCATGACGGCGATATAGTCGTCGGGAGTTTTTGCAAGAGAAAGCATCTTGGCGAACAGTGCTTCGTCAAAAGCATCCTTGCTTGTCCTGTTGTTGTAACTTTCGATCCATTCGCTGAGCTCATCCGTTCTGGTCTTGAGCTTGTTTATTATGGCTGGGACAAGTGGATCATTTTCGCTCAATTCATCGTAGATTGTTTCGAGCGTTTCAATATTGTCAGCTTTTTCCAGCCTCCACTCAAGACGTTTCCGATTCAGGGGATCCTTATCGGGCAGGTCATTTGTGGCCGTGTCCCAATCATCGTCTGACTGTGCCAAACGAACGATCTCTTCCTGCGCCTTGTTTTTCTCAGTTGAATCTACCGGAGTATTTTGGTAAATGTAGAGCCAGTCTTCCAGTCGGTCCGCTTTTAACAACAAGCTTTGTTTGCAAGTGGCCACAAGGTCGGCGAATGAAGAATTGGTCTTGATGTGCTCGAACAGTTGCCGCCATTCATCGAAGTTTTGTGCCAGATTTTGCAATCTGGCGATTGCATGCTTAGCGACGTCGGATTCCACATCCGACATTTCTAAGATAGTGAACCAATCCGAGAATGTTTTGGCGATTTTGAATGCTTTTCCAGCCGCACGGTCTTCTCCCAAAGTGCCGCGGTCGCAGTCTTGATAGAGCCTCATGCATTCTGACACAGTTGTTGCTTGTTCCAGTTTTTCGTCAAAATTTTTAATGAACGGCCTGACAGGCTCGCGTTCATTTGCTGACTTTTATTGGCGTTTTCCTTCTGACGGCGCCGTATTTGTATTCGGCCGAGGTTTCTTTTGCGGGTCAAAGAATTGATTCATTGCCGCGACGAATCCTAGTATTAGTTTTTTCATGTGCTTTTCTTTCGTTAGCTCCAGATTTGGAGCGGTTTACTATAAGACAAACTAATACAATTATAAGGATATGTCAAACAAATGAAAATTTAAATAAAAAACCCACCAAAGACCAAGTTGGAGGGTTGGGGAAGAGGCTTGATTCAGCGCCTCCTCTTTTTCTTTTTTGGGGGCTTTTGAGGGAAGAAGAAACTCACGATGTGGGCGACTGTTGTTTTTCCTTCTCTGAACTCGAATTCCTCGACATCTTTGCCTTTGAGCTTTAGGACATCGTGTCTGGAGATCAGGGCATAAAAAGCTTTTTCTGACACCAGAGTCTTCTCCGAAACGACCGCCGTTTCGAGCTCGAATGGTTGGAAATCTTTCTTGCTTAAGCCCAAGAATGCATTCTTGAGTTTGCGTATCGCTTTTTTTCGATACTTCAGTATTTTGCCCTGCAGTATCTTGAAAAGATCATCTTTATTTTTTATGTGCATTTTTACTCTCTTTGTTTGTTGTTTTCGGTTTACCTCAAGCCTACCTTATACCTATGAGAAGTCAAACAAAAGGAAAACCCGCCAGCGAACTGAAGCTATTGGGCTTTTTGTTCGGGCGGGTTGGCGCTTGTGCGCTATGGTTTATTCGTTTCGCCGACCTTGAGCGCGTGGAGCCATTTGTGGAAGGCGCGAGTGTCGGATTCCCAATAATCAGGAACCGGCATTGAATAAATGTTTTGGAGAACATGAACAATGCCTTGCCGATAGGCGATCGCGCTGGAGCGCCGATTGCGGAGCTCCATGAATGTGCCTGGGACAGCAGACAACATTTCGGCTGGTATCATTGGACCGACGAGCTGGTAGAGAGTGTTGAGCATCTCGATCTCCCGCTTGTTTCCTTCAATTGAGAAATGACGTTCATTTTTTTCATCAAAGAAGTCAGTCCGGAAGGGTGTTGAGCTTTGTTGCCTGGTCAAATGGACGTTTATCAACAGCAGTGCCTGACCAAAAGCGATGGCAGCGCTGTCTTTATCCAGAGAACGGATTTTCATGATTTATTCAATGGTTTCGATTTTTTGGTTTGAGTCAAAGAAACTACGTTGTTTTGTTGTGTGATAGCATATATTATATAACATGTCAATATGTACAAAAAGCTTGATTCATTAGGTGTTTAAGAGTAGCCTTTTATCAGTGGAGAGGTTTGAGTTTATGTCTAATAGATTATCAATAGGCCACCAGAAGATTTGTGGACGGGTGAGCATGGAAATGATCCTACGTCGTTATGGTATAAGTGAAAATGAATACCACGGCACTATTTTAGATTTTGTTGCTGAAAAAGAGAAAGTGAACATCCATCAGGCAGCAGCTAAAATATGCGAATGGTTTTGCTTACCGAGACGATACGCTGGGAAAGTGATTTTCCCATTACATAAAGCTACCAAACCTTCGTCGTGAAGTAAGGTGGCTTTTTTATTTAAAATAAAAATCAGCGTCCTTTGTAGGAACGCTGATGTAGTGATTGCGAATGTCTATTTTCTCTTTGGCTTTTTTTGATGCCAATACATTCCTTGGCTGACGAAAGTGATCATTGAGACGATAACCGCCCGATGCATCAATTTGTCTGTGTCAGGAGGATTCGCCCACGGGCTCACCTTGTAACAGAGAACCAAGAGAACAACCAAGCTGGGGTAGTATATTACTGCACCTACCCAGTTAATCCATGTTTTCGGTTTCATGGAGTGAAGCCGTCGGCTGTGACGGCGTAGTTGTCTGCTACATGTTTTTCGAGGGACGTCATATCGAATGTGGTGATGAGCCAAAATCTGGCACCATCATAACCAATCACGAGAGGATCGTCCTTCGGAATTGGTCTGACCATTTTCACGTCCCACTGTGTTGTCTCCGCAAGCAGGAAGATTTCCTCGAAGAATTTCAGCTCCTGCGCCTTCTTGATCTCAACCTTGGTCTTGGCCGGCACGATGCCGCTGAAGCGAGCTTCAATGGTGACTATTTTGGAATCCTCAGTGAGAAAAGCTGCAATAACTGCCCCGATGATTCCTCCGACGATAATGCCGCCGAACAAGCAACCAAGTATGCCACCAACTTTGTCCTCGAAGGTATGATTGTTCCATGGTTGAATATATGTAAACAGGAGAGTCGGGACCAGTGTTGCAAAAACCCCGAGAAAGAATAAGAGCGCCTTTGATTTCGGAGCAGCAAGCTTGCGGGGCACATCCTCGTAGTATTTTGTTACCGACTTGGGGAAAGATGCTGACACCCCTCTTTCAGTGATGGTGCAAATATTAGAAGTTAGCGAAAACGGCGCGAGATGAGGTAAGCCATTTTCGTTTCTCCAAGTGAACGGGGTTTTGTCCAGAATTTGGTAACCATAACTTCCAATTTCCTCGGTCTTTTGCGCATCTTTTTGAGTGCTAATGGTCTGCTCGCAGAGCCGGATTTCTCCGTCGATCTCGAGAGTGTCATCAACTGGGAGAAGTTCCGATTTAGCTTTTTGCAGAATTTCCAGACGTTTTTGAGCGTCCTGGTGTTTTTCTTGTTGGTAATCCTTTGGGGCTGTTTTTGTATGGGTTAGAGCTTTTTTTATCAAGCTTCCTGGCATTGTTATTGTGTTCATATGCTTCCTTTTCAATTGTTCGTATGTAATACGAACGTTTCAATTCGAGCTAAAAATACCATACTATATTTATGTATGTCAAATAATTCCAAAACGAAAAAATGATGTCTTTAGCTATTATAGAAAGAAATGCCAGTAGATTGCAGTCAAAACACAAACTACAAGGAGGACTACTAATGATTTTTTATCGCCTGATGTCATTGGTATAATTATAGCAAAGAAGTCTGTGTTCACAATATGCTTGTTGTGTATAAAATATAAAAAGAAAAACCCGCTATATAGTGTATGTCAAGTAACGCATAAGCAACTGATATTTATAAAGCTGATTGGAAAATAAAAAACCCCTCGAGTATTGCTACGCAAGGGGCTGATTAACTTCAAGACAAACCTTAAGCCCGGTGTTCCACGCACCACGTTCTGGCGTTCTGGAACATTCGGAGCCAAGGCGAAGCCTCAAGGTTATGCCAGTCGGGTGGCATCCATGGCCATTGCCACAAACGGAAGCAACGTTCAGGATGAGGCATCATCGCCAAATGACGACCGTCCGGAGAGCAGAGCGCAGTGATCCCGTAGGGTGAACCGTTAGGATTGTGCGGATACTCTTCAGTCATGTAACCATGGGGGTCGAGATAGACGAGAGGGGCGAGGTTTTCGCCGAGAACGATCTCGATTGGTTGTGGTAATGTCAACCGACCTTCGCCGTGAGCTACCCAGATACCAAGTTTTGATCCTTCCATTCCAGACAGTAACACCGCTGGACTTGGCAGAATTTCAACTTGCGACCATCGTGACTCAAACCGACCTGACGTGTTGTGGATGAACCTGGGCTGTTTAGATCCCTCGAGTCCTTTCCACGGAACCCATCCCAAGAGTGCCATCAACTGGCAACCGTTACAGACGCCGAGCGAGAACGTATCCTCGCGAGCATAGAAACGGTCGAACATATCTTTCAATTTTTCATTGAAGAGGATTGTCCCTGCCCAGCCTTTGGCGCTATCAAACACGTCCATGTAGGAAAAACCACCTGCGAAGATAATGCCTTGGAACGTATCCAGACTGATTCTGCCTTCCAAAAGGTCACTCATCGTGACGTCCCAGGGGGCAAGACCAGCAGCTGCACATGCAGCTTGCATCTCACGATCTCCGTTCGTGCCTTCTTCCCGCAGTATTGCTACACGCGGTTTTTTGGGCGCGGACAAGATCTCAGGAAGTGTTTCCATCGGTTTAAACGACAGTTTATACGATGGTGCCGTATCGACTCGCGGATATTTGTTTCCGTGAGTTGTATGTTCTTCAAGAGCAGAACTCGGGTTCATCTGCAGTTTTTCTACTTCGTAACTGGTGGATTCCCACCAAGTCCTCAGTGTGGTGACCCTTTCATTGAACACGGGCCCTTTTCGGACCGTGGAGATAATACAGTTTTCGTCTTGGCGCGTGAGGCCATAGGACGATAACGATATACCGAATTCATGGCAAATTTCCCAAGCACGCTGCCAGTCGGTATGTTTTACCTCAACCACCAATCCTAATTCTTCGGAGAAGAGTTCGGACAAATGATTTTCGCTGTCATGGATCTCCAATTCGAACCCGCATCGGCTCGCCATACACATTTCCGCGATTGCAGTTATGAGACCGCCGTCGCTCCGATCATGCAAGGCAAGTATAAGTCCTTCGTCGATCATCTTTTGCACCGCAAGAAATGCTTTCTTGAGGAGTTTTGGATCATCGGCGTCGGGTGATTCGTCGCCAAGCTGATTGAGTGCTTGGGCTAGAGCTGAACCGCCGAGGCGATTTTGGCCGAGTCCCAGGTCAATGAGACACAGTTTGCTTTTACCAGGCATTTTAATATCTGGCGTGACTTTTTTGGTGATGTCAGGCACCGGAGCGTAACCAAGCACGACTAACGATCCAGGGGCTTTTACTAGCTCCCCTTGGATATTTGCCGCCATCGAAAGACTATCCTTGCCTCCATCAACCGCTATGCCAAGCTCGATCATGAAATCGGACATGGCTTTCGCAGCATCATAGAGGAGAGCGCCTTCGTGCGGCAGTTTTGCTGGCCACATCCAGTTTGCACGGCACCGGATATCTCCGATGTCACTGATTTTGACTGAAGCCATGTTGGTAAGCATCTCTGCCACCGCCATGCGAGCCCCAGCTTTTGGATCAATAAGCATTTTGACTGGCTGTTCGCCGATTGAGGAAACGCTTCCTGTTAACCCGAAGTGGCTTTGAGCGTTGACACTCGCATCCGCTATCGGTATTTGGGCAATCCCGCAACATTGCTGAAGCGCGACGAGCCCAGTGACGCTGCGGTCTACCTTGTGGACGAGGAATCCTTTCGAACCTACGTGGGGAAGTTTGAAAACCTTTTCAATCGCTTCTCCCACTAAGATAGTCGGCAGATCCAAGGGTTTGAGTCCTAGAGTCCGTCGATTTGATTCGAATGTCTTCTGGGGCATGTTTGTAAGGACCTGCTCCAGATTGAGATCAACGGGCGTTTGCTTGTTCAAGGGGTCTTCGACGACAACTTTTCCGTTGCCGGTTATTTCCCCGAGGATTTCGCAGTTCACCCGTTCCCGTGCGCATATCGACTGAAAGAGCTCGACATGTTCAGGTTTGATCAGGAGTCCGTATCCTTCCTGGAACTCAGCGCTCCAGATTTTGAGGACCGACATCGTCTTGTCGCCAAGAACGATTTTGCGGATGTTGATAGTGCCGCCAAGCGGTTCGAGCAATTCAGTAAGGACATTGCTCGGTCCGCCAGCGCCTTGATCATGAATGCTGGAAATGGGATTGCTGTCCCCCATCTCAACACAAGCCCGAATGACGCGATTGGCTTTTTGTTCCATCTCGGCGTTGCCGCGTTGAACAGAGTTAAAGTCGAGCGCTTCAGTATTTTGACCCTGCATCATGCTTGAGGCACTGCCGCCGCCGACCCCGATGGGATATGCGGGACCACCGATACGCACGATGCGCATGCCGATGCCCGGAGCCAGCTTGGCGCTATGTCCGGCAAATAAATGCCCGACCCCGCCGCTGTAGAGGACTGGTTTCCGCGCTTCTCGCCACTCGGCGCCGACGATCTGACCAAAGGTTCTGGTGAATCCCAAAGTTAAGGGTTCGCCGAATTCGTTACCGTAGCTCGACACGCCGTTGCTGCCCTCGATAAGGATCTTGAGCGGTGAAGCGTATTTGGACGGTTTGTATTGCCCGACAACTTCTCCGGGTATCTCATACCCTGGGATGAAAAGGTTGCCGACGAAGTATCCAGCGACGCCGATACCAGTGATGCCGCCACGCCCGACTGCTGTATTGTCACGGATCCGTCCGCCTGCGCCAGTTTGGGCGCCAGGGAAGGGTGCGACGAATGTCGGGTGGTTGTGAGTTTCTGCGGTGCATGTGATAGCAATCACCTTGCTAATGATATCCAATTCCGAAGGTTTCCCGGGGGTGATTGGCAAGAGGATAGACGTTGGAAAACCTGCGATGGCTCCCGCATTATCTTTGAAGGCTATAAGGCTACAACTGTCAGCCCCACGAGCCCGCAATGATTCGAGTGGCCCTTGCACAATTTCGAACAACGTTTTTTCCGTGGGCATTCCGTCAATGATCATCTGGCCTTTGAAGAACCAGTGCCGGCTGTGCTCGCTGTTTGCATTGCCCAGCTGGAACAGTTCGACATCAGTCGGGTTCCGTTTGAGCGTTTCCGCGAAGAGATGATTGTAATACTCGATGTCCCTGGCATCCATGCCAAGGCCGAGCGTTGCATTCACTTCCTCAAGGGCGATTTTCCCGCGCCCGATGAGATCAACGATCTTGACTATCTCCGGCGTAATGCCAGCATCAAATGTCGCGATCCCCTTGGAATAATACTGTTCGGTCATAGGGTCAATGTCTTTGCGGACACATTCCTTTGACGCGTATCCGGTGCCAGTGTGATACCGGTGGGTGCGCTCAACGCGGACAACTTGCTTCAGGCCCATAGACCAACAGATTGATACGGCGTTTGATGAGAACGGAGTTTCAATTGAGAGCCGAGGACCGATTTCCACGATGTCTGAAGGGAGCATGAATGGCTCACTGCGAGTCCAGTCAGGTTCGAATGTTTCAGCGATGAGCCATTGGAGTTTTTTGAGCTCCTGTGTTGATAGCGGGCTTGAAGTTTCAATGTAGAAGCCAAGTTCTGCAGTGTTGCTTAGTCGACGATACAGTTTAGTTATCATAAGTTTCTCCTGTTGTTGCTGTTTGTGGTTCACAAAAAACAAGACACCTAACGTAGGCGCTTTTCTAATCACAATACTACGCAGAAATATCCTAAATGCAAGGATAAAATTTAATATAAAAAAGAGCGGCCAAAGAGGTCGCTCTTGCGTTTTTTTTGGTCACTTCATTCAAAATCGTTGAGACTGATCGCGTAACCGTTTGGGCAAATCAGGGAATCAGGATTTACTCCATCCCAATTGATCAAACCATTGACTACCATGCTAGTTATCCGTGGCTGGTAGTAATGCTCATACTCGTTGACGCGATGGGCCAAAGATTCCGGCGTGTCATCGTGGCTGATCTTGATTCTGAAATCAAAGAATAGCGGACCGCGGTCGTATTCTTGAGTGACAAAGTGCATTGAAACCGCCGAATGCGTGATTTCGCCGCGTTTAAATGCGGCGATGACTGCTTCATGAACGTGGTGTCCGTATAATCCTGGTCCGCCGAAATTTGGCAAAGGCCCAGGGTGGATATTGAAGACAGTTTTTGAATTGAAATTAGTCGCAGGATCGAGTCCGGCAACTTTTTTCAACCAGCCGGAGAGAGCGAAGAAGTTCGCTCCAGATTCGCTGGCGATTTTTTGATATTCTCTGGCAGTCCAAGGGCCAGGGAAATGCAAGAAACGAATGCCGAGTTTTTCGGCGCGTTTTTGCACACCGCCATTTGGATGGTTCGATACCACCCCAACGATTTCTGCATTGAGTGGGCCTCCGCGCGATTCTTCAACCAATTTTTCAAAGCCTGATCCGCCACCATTGGCTGAACCAGATGCAAACACGAGGATTCGAGGTTTGTTCATAAATATTTATTTCTAGGTTTACCGTCTAAAGCTCAGTATTGATTAAAAGATTGATTTTTGCAACTGGTCTTCATACTTGCCATTTATCTAAAAAATAGGTAGTTTGTGGTCAGAAGGAGACAATGGGAATTATCCCAAGATTGAAAATATGAAAACACAGAAACCAATGACATACGCCTCTGTTGGCGTTGATTACACCAAGCTAGATTGGGCGAAAGTGCTCGGTCAAGAATTGGGCGCAAAAACTATCACTGGGCCAAACCGGTTCGGCGTAAAACCTCTCGAAGAATTTCGGGGCGAAAGCTCTTATGTTCTCGAGCTTCCGGACGGCTCACACCTCGCTCATGTCGAAGAGGGCCTTGGCACCAAGGTGCTTATGGCGGACTTTCTTTACAAAAAGACGGGTGTCTTCAGCGGGTATCATGCGGTCGGTCAGGACACTGTGGCGATGATCGTGAATGATATGGCGACTCTCGGCATTCCGCCGGTTTCGTTACAAATGCATCTCGCTGTCGGCTCCGATGATTGGCTCAAGGATAATGTCCGTGTCCAGGCTCTTTACCAAGGTTGGCTTAACGGCGCTCTTGAAGCTGGTGCTGCTTGGACTGGAGGAGAAACTCCTGCCTTGAAGGATATTGTTGACCCAAATACTGCCGTCATCGCTGGTTCGGCTGTTGGATATCTCGAACGTCCTCATTTGCCGATACGGGAAAAAATTACTGCCGGCGATGCCATTATCATGTTGGCCAGTTCAGGCGTTCATGCAAACGGGATCACGCTTGTCCGCCGCATCGCTGAAAAACAGCCTGACGGCGGTGTCGAGCTTTGCAAAAAAGCTTTGGTCCCAACTCGCGTTTATGTGAAGGCGATGAACGCTCTTCGTGATGCGGGAATCATTCCGCATTATGTGATTCATGTCACTGGGCATGGTTGGCGAAAAATCATGCGCGCTCGCTCGCCGTTTTCCTATGTCATCGAAAGCATTCCGTGGCCGATGCATGACATCTTCGCTGCCATTCAGGGGACGGGAAATATCGAGACAAAGGAGATGTGGGGCAATTACAACATGGGCGCCGGCTGGACTCTCGTTGTCGCACAAAAGGATGTCGATAACACCTTGAGCGTTTGTTGCCAATCAGGATATCATCCTTATGTGGTTGGCCATGTCGAAAATGGTCCCAAACAAGTCATCATCAAGCCCGTGGACATTACGTTCGACGAAGAATCCATGAAGCTGCGTTGATTCGCAACAAAATCTCAGACTCTCTGCCAAGTGGCGGAGAGTTTTTTATTCACTCTAATTTTTGGATGATGTTTGAACTTGTATTATCTCTAGTATGTAGGGAAGTTCACAATGTTTACATGTGCACTCAATAATAAAAAAAGAGACGAACCTAAGTCCATCTCGTGATTTGGAATCATCCTTAATCAAAATGAAGTCGTTGGAAGGTCTTGATGGTTTGGTCACCGAAGCTTGCAATTATCTTGGGTTTATTACCCTCAGCTTCCTTCCTTGGGTCCTGCTCCTCACTGATAGTGAAGCGGACTTTAATTTTTTTGGCATAAGCCATATCCAGAATTTGTTCCCAAGGATTGAGCTTTTTTTGTTCGAGACACTGAGCCTCGACAATTTCTTTACCAAAGGCGAATCCTGCAACGACAAGAGCTTGGTCCTTGTCTTTTCCACGCCAAATTGTTTGGCATGAACCTTTTTCCCATCTGATAACTTCTAGTTTCATTTTTTGTTATTATTTGATTGTGAATACTGATATTTCAATCAGCATTTTTTCTTATTGGAAATTATCATTACAAATCAGTCTTGTCAAACTGCTCACAACGTGGGACGATGTTCGAACCTCTATTGTGTGTGATTTACCCCAAAGCGGGTGGCACTATAGTTTGTAGGGAAGTTCACAATGTTCACCTAATTGTTATTTGAAAGTAATTGAGTAACTTTTAATAGTCGTGCATTATATTCACATCTTTTATTTAAGACTGAAGATAGGCTAGTACTTACTACATCATGTAGAGTCTTTCCAATAGCATTTTCAGTGAAATATACCTTTAAGTATGAAATAGGTTCTATAAGTTTTATGTTTGTAATATTTGGTGTGATTTCGCAATTAGTATCAATATTACCAATTTCATCACGCGCATAATCTGCAAAATATTGCATAGTCTTGTTTGGTTGATAATAGTATGAACCATGTGAAAGTGCGTAGCTGTAATTCGGGTCTACATTTTGAGATATAATTTCGTCTTTATTTGCATTGAAACCATTTTTTTGATTATGGTATTCAATTATGAAAGCATTTTTCAAACCACGCCCATTATCAGCTAAAGCATTAAGTTTTGTTAAATAGTTTTGCTTTTGGATTTGATTGAAATGTGATTGGTTAATTATTTCAGAAGCTACATTATAGCCCATACTTTTTATGGCGACTCCTACCAAGTATCCAATAAGAGTTTGGTTAGATTCGGAAACTAAATAACCTACTTTAATGGTTTTAATCGCTTCATCCATTGCATCTATATTTTTACCTTGTTTTAATTGGTATAGAGCATCTAGGGAAGTGATTTTACCAGCATTTCTCCAATCATTTAGGTTTGTTAAAATCATATCTGGAGAAATTTTAGATAAATCGCTGTAGCGAGGATCGTACAAGTCTGATTTATTGGACGCATCAGATATTATTTCTAATACTTTTGAATTTTTTGAAATTACATCTTTCACGAGACTATCATTCCATACATCTCCTGAGGTAGCTGTTACAATATTACTAATTATATTCGCATCGTCTTTATTCGCAGGGAGATATACCACACCACTTAATTGATTTAAGTCGAAATATGCATTAGCTGAATATGGTAAGTTCGGATTATTTATTTGTAATCCAGTTTCGTCTACATTTGGTATGTCCTTAGCAAAAGTATTTAATATATAAGGTATGCTGATAAATAATATATACAATAAAAGTAATATACCTAAGATTATCAAGATTATTTTAAAAGTTTTTTTCATATGCAAAGTATATCATGTTCGAACCCTACCTTCAGTTACAAAAATAACCCTATATTATTAGGGCTAGTTTTGGGGGCTCCTCGGGTAGGATTCGAACCTACGACCAACTCGTTAACAGCGAGCTGCTCTACCAGCTGAGCTACCGAGGAATATTTTGTTCTCAACGAACATGTGAAAATGTACCATACATTGTTTCTTAAATCAAAACCTTATATAGTCTGTCTATGTATATCAAAGTCCGAGTCATAACAGATGCCCCAAAAGAAGTTATCCAGAAAGTCGAAGATGATCTTATAGAGATGTATATTCGTGAGCCGGCTGAAAGAAATCTTGCTAATAAAAAAGTCTTAGAAATCATCAGAGGAATGTATCCAAATATGCCAGTTAGAATGATCAACGGCCATCATTCACCAAGCAAACTAATCTTGGTAGGCAATATTGATTAACTTTGCACCAAAAATAAAAATAGAAGAGTACTAAGATTATAGATTATGCGATATAATACTTGTGTAAGAGTTCGTTTATCAGAATTAATTTAATGGTATGAATATAAAAATAAAGACAACCGGTATCTCTCTTACTCCAGCCATCTCTGAATATGCTGACAAGCGTTTATTAAAAGTCACTAAGGTAATTGGTAACGATCCTTCTTTCATCTGCGACGTTGAATTAGCCAAGACAACTTCTCATCATAAGAGCGGTGATATATTTCGTGCGGAGATACACATAGTCGGCAAAGGACGAGATCTTTTTGCCAGTGCTGAAGATAGTGATCTTTATGCAGCCATAGATATGGTTCGTGATGAAATCATCCGCGAAGTTCGCGCAAGCAAAGGCAAGAGACTTTCATTTATTCGTAAAGGCGGTGCACAGGTAAAAGCCATGATGAAGGGTATGTGGCCTTGGAAAGAATAGTGTTAAGGACTCAGACTATTTTAAATAACCTTGCTTAAATGATTGAAAAGACATTTCCTTTTTTCCTTCAGGAATGACTTTTTTGATAATGAGCGATCTAGTTTCGTCACCTTTAGCCTTTTCGAATTCAGCTTCTGTTATTTTTACGCGGATCTGTTTGCCATCGCGTTCAATAAAGAAATAAGCTACTGGCCATTCATGGTAAGCTTGGATTTTTCTGAAAGTTAGATAAGGATCATTTGAATTTAAATCTACAAGGCCGTCTTCTTTTACTATCTTTTTTGTATAAATTGCTTTCGAATGATCTTGTTCCTTTGGAATGATTTTCTCCGCGACCCAATCTGGCATGATCTCTGCCAAAAGTTTTGCACCTTCTTTGGCCATGAATTCTTCGAAGACTTCGTAAGTTGGCCAATCTTTGAAATGGTCTGTCAGACTTATTTCTCTCTGTGCAACGATAGACCCATGGTCCATCTCAGAATCGAGTTGCATGATGGTTACACCGGTTTTCTTTGTGTCTTCTAATATAGCTGTTGGCAGAGGCGAAGCACCGCGATATCGTGGCAAGAGGGAAGGGTGAATATTTAAAGTCTTATATTTTGGCAGCTCAATGATCTCATTAGGAATGATTTTTCCATAAGACGCGACTATGAATAATTCGTTGCCCTCTTTTGGTATATTTTTTAAATCATCAATAACAGGAATATTATGTTCGATCGCCCATGACTTTACTATATTAGGTTTAACCTCGAGCTTACGTCCTTGAGGCTTATCTTTAGTCGTAACTATGAGTCTTGGCTTAAAATTTAATTTCAATAATTCATCCAGAACGATTACCGAAAGGCGAGAACTACCAAAATAAGTAAAATTAATCATATTATTGAGCATTAATTACTTTCCTTGCGCTTGAGCTATCTCTTCTGCAGTCATCTCCCAGACTTCTTCGGCTTTGTCTATGAAGAGAGTTCCGTTCAAGTGATCGGTTTCGTGTTGAAATATTTGAGCCAGTAATCCTGATGCACCACGCTCAACTTTTTCTCCTTTCTCGTTTATAGCTTTTATGGAAGCTTTGATTGAACGATTGACTGTGCCATATAACCAGCGAACAGAGAGACATCCTTCTTCCACTAACTTTTTTTCTTTTGAAAGTTTTGTAATTTTTGGGTTTATAAAGACTAGATCAGATTCATCTCCAACATAATCTTTATCTGCTTTGCTCAAAACTTCACCTGAAACTAAAAATATTTGCAAAGGAACGCCGATTTGTGGCGCAGCTATCGCAACTCCATCTTTTTGCGTAGCCATGGCAGCGCTCATATCAGATATGATCTTTGCTAGTTCCGGAGTGCCGATCATGGACAAAGGAACAGCTTTTGCTTTCTTGTGAAGAACAGGGTCCTTTTGTTGGACGATGTTGTGTATAGAAGATTCTGACATGGGCAAACTATAGCTATTTTTGAGGTAGTTGGCAACCATAAAGCTATGCTATACTTACTTCATATGAAACTCACTTCAAAATCTATTGTCTCAGCTACAGCTCTCTTGGTAGGAGGATTCATCGGAGCTTCTGCCTTAGTTGTGTTAGCTGCTGGCACCACTACTTCAACAAAAGGAAGTGTTCTATCAGCTATTGACGGCAATGGTAATGTTGGTTGGGTGGCTACTAGTAGTTTGGGGATTACAGGAGGAGGTACTATAGTTGGTGGTTCATGTCCAACTGGCACAGCTGTAGGAGCAGTTAATACTAATGGAACTGTGACTTGTACAACTCCACCAACGTCTAGAGTTATAAGTTGCACAGTTGTTCCTGGAGGCATTTCTACTTGTAATTTGATTTGTGCCACAAACGAAACGATAGTTTATGGTCCTGGCGGAAATTGTACCTTTACTTCTTATTCAGGTTCTAATGAAATAGTATGTGGAAATTCTACTGGTAGTACTTATAAATCAGGAGTTGTGGGTTACGCAACGTGCTCAAAATAGTTTACTACATTACAACAAACTTTCCGGATCAACTTTAACACTTACATTTGGTGGCAAAGATTGAAGTTTTGAAACTAATTCCAGATTTGGCCAACTTTCTGGAGCGATCTTGATGAGTCCGTGGATGATGGAATTTCCGCGAGTTGTCCCGGTGAAAGCCGGAAATATATCTATTTCATAAGGTTCAATCATTTTTTGTATCCCAGCCATAGCTTCGGAGATGTTTTCTTTTTTTCCTTCAATGCTTATTTTGATTAGCGTCATGAAAGGCGGATAGCCGAAGCGTCTGCGTTCAGCGATAGTCTCACGATGAAAGTCGCTCAAGTTTCCTTTGAGAGCGTAACTGAAAACTTTTTCGTCGATACGGCGCGTTTGAACCAATATTGAGCGGCTCGCCAGAGTGCGCAGACGAATGAGCGTATACATGATCTTTTCAGGGATTCTAAAATCAGGCAAAGCAAATAAAGAATCTAAGGATACAACTGCGCAATGATCAACTGTTTCGTGAAGGTGTAACGAGGCTATTTCAGTCCCAAGTAATATGCTTCCTGGCTTTGCACGAAATTTTTCTAAAGTCGAAGCTATCTGTTTATCAGTTTTAGTGATGTCGGAGTCGATTTTAAATATATCTATGTTCGGATATTTTGCACGAATCTCTTGTTCGATACGATCAAGTCCTATGCCGAGCGGAGTTAATCTCCAACCGCCGCATTTTTTACAGACCTCATCTGCGCTCCTGCGTGATCCACATACATGGCACATGAAGAAATTTCTGCCAGCTTTTGAAGATTGGTCAGTCGCTTTTGAAGCATGAAGCACAACAGGCGCAGAGCATTGATTGCATGACACAATAGTTTCGCAATCGTTACATACAGTCATCGTAGCTAATCCTCTTCGTACTGCATATATAAAGAGATGACTATTATCCTCTTGGTTTTTGATGATCAAATTTTCTAATTCAGACGAAAGTATACGGAAAGAAGGAATTGAGATTCTAGATTCTGGATTTTGGGGTTCTTGGATCTTTGATCTAGAATCTGTTTTCTCTTGTGATTTATTCGGTACCATATCTATCAAAGTGTCTTCGGCTGTAGATATCGAACGCCATTTGAAAGGCGAGCCTTGATAGATCTCATGACGATCGAGTCGTGACAATGTTTCAGTTCGGAGTAAACAATCTGCTAAATAAATAGTTCGATCTGGCATTCGCATATTTATAATTTCAAAAGCTTTGCGCAGATCAGCGTATGGTGATTTTGGAGATATCCATCCACGGCCATTTTCTCTTTCAATGACGACTGACGAAATGTCACTGCGTGGTAAGAGTGGAAATATTCCAGCGGTGATAATAGTTACAGCATGTTCAGTTTTTGCTATTGATTCCCAGATTTCAATAATTTCTTTTTTGGGCAGTTTATTATGAAGAATAAAAATATAATCCTCTATCCCTTTTTCCAGCATCTTATAAAGATTTTTAGCTTCTTCTATGGTAGGAGTATGAAATACAACAGATTTCTTGCGTGCGAATTCCTGACGAATCAAACTACGCCAAGTGCTCATACGGTCGGCATCATCGCCTTGGACAGCGTGAATTTCATTCGGAATGCTTTTAGTGGCTCCTGTTACATTTGTCGTTGAGGTTGCCGATTTTTTATCAGAGATTCCAGGCGGCGAGATTTTGTGTGCATTTTCGAGAAGGATGTCTGGAATCAAAGCATCGATGATAGCGCCAGTATTCGTAGCATAGTGAAGAGCGAGCGTTCGACAAGCTTCTATAAATGCCGGAGGGAAGAAAGCTATTGCCTTTACTGAACCTAATTTTCTGATTTCAAAAGGCGCGCTTTTTACATCGGCTTTTACATCTGCTACAGGCCTAGAGTCAGAAACTATGGCGCTGATAGTTTTAGAGCGAAGTGGAACTGTGACGATGGCGCCGACAAGGACTTCAGAAGAGGTGAAATAGGAAAGCGTTGCAGCCACCTTTTGTCGTGTGAGGGGAATGACGGTGATGAGGTTCATGGGTTGAATATAGTCTATTTAGAGCAATTTGTTAAATGGTTTGTTAAATAGTCTTAAATAGAATAAAATACCTGCATGTCTCAACAATCATTTAAAATAAAAGGTCTTGCTGGTGAAAAAACTCTTAAAGGTACAGTTTCTATACAAGGTGCGAAGAATGCGGCTCTCAAAGCCATGGCCGCAGCTATACTTTTTGATGGTCCGGTCACGTTAGAAAATATTCCAGATAATGCTGATGTATCAACGATGACAGAAATTCTTAAGAAGCTTGGAGCTAAAGCTGGTTGGGTTGAGGATGGGGATCTTTCTGTATTTCATATTGACACAAAGGGGATAAAATCTACCGACATAGATCCAAATTTGGCTGGCAGTATGCGCGCTTCAGTTGTCCTCACTGGTCCGCTTTTGGCTCGCTTTGGCAAAGTTTCTTTTCCAACTCCAGGAGGCTGTGTCATTGGCGCTCGTCCTATCGATTTATTTTTAAGCGGATATAAAAGGATGGGGGCAGAAATAGATGAAGACAAGAATTCATATTACATCACTGCAGAAGATGGTTTACATGAGACAGAAATATTCTTTAATAAACAAACAGTTGGTGGTACGGAGACACTCATGATGGCTGCTGTCTTGGGCAAAGGAACAACTATTCTTAAGAACTGCGCGATGGAGCCTGAAATAGTTAATGTTGCAGAATGGTTAAACGCTTGCGGTGCAGATATCCGTGGAGTAGGAACTCCGACAATTGAGATAATTGGAACAAAAGGAAAATTACTTTCTGCAAAGAAACATCCTTTTGTAACTATTCCAGACCGTATCGAGACTGGCAGTTTTCTTTTACTCGGCGCTCTTTGTGCACGAGATCTAATTATTACTGATTGTGAGCCGAAGCATTGTGAGGCTTTGATCAGTCTTTTGAAACATTCTGGTGTACCAATTACAATCGAGCCAACGACTATTAAAATAAAAGATAATGTCGCCCCAAATCTTCTGCTTGTACCGACTGCCGATATCCGTACTCATGAATATCCCGGTTTTCCAACAGACTTGCAAGCTCCGCTCGTAGTATTTCTTACTCAGGCTAATGGCGAGAGTAAGGTCTTTGAAACTATTTACGAAGGCCGTTATAAGTATGTTGAAGATTTGAATAAAATCGGCGCTAATATAACTTTCTTGAATACTCGCGAAATAGTCGTGCACGGTCCAACGATGCTCAAATCCGCATCAGAATCTGATCCTGCAAATATCGCATCACTCGAAGCGCGTGATATTCGTGCAGGATTCGCTATCGTCATGGCTACCTTGGTCGGTAAAGGAGATTTCGTTATTACCAATGTTCATCTCATAGATCGTGGTTATGAAAAATTGGAGGAGAGGTTACAGAAGTTAGGGGCAAAGATAGAAAGATTCTAGTATTGCCATTGTCCGCAAGTATGCTAGATTTCACCTATGTCTATGTTTTCTCCAAAGCTCGGTATCGACCTTGGTACAGCTAATACGCTTGTCTTCGTGCCTGGAAAGGGAATTGTTCTAAATGAACCCACGGTTGTTGCAATTTCTCAAATAGATAAAAAAGTCCTAGCCGTTGGTGTTGAAGCAAAGGAAATGGTTGGTCGTACACCTGACTCTATCATTGCGTATCGTCCCATGAAGGATGGTGTCATCGCTGATTATCGCGTGACTGAAGCGATGCTCCGTTATTTTATCGATAAAGCTCTTGGTCGTTTTAATTTTTTCAAACCTGATGTCATGGTTTCTGTTCCTGCGGGAGTCAGTTCGACTGAACGTCGTGCAGTCATAGAAGCCGCTATCCGTGCTGGCGCAAAAAATGCTTACGTCGTGAAAGAACCAATCTTGGCTGCTATCGGAGCTGGCATTCCTATTCATGAAGCTCGTGGACACATGGTGGTGGATATTGGTGGAGGCACTACTGACGTTGCCGTCATCTCTCTTGGCGGTATCGTTTCTTCTACATCTGTGAAGTGTGCTGGAAATAAGATCGATAATGCTATCACTGACTACGTCAAAAAGACTTTCAATCTAGCCATCGGCGATCATATGGCTGAGAATATTAAAATGAATATCGGTTCAGCTATTCCACTTGATCAAGAGCTCACTATGCATGTGAAAGGTCGCGACTTCATCACTGGTCTTCCTCGTGCTACTGAAATTAAAACAAATGAAATAGTGAAAGCTATCACTGCCGAACTGCGTGACATGATAAAGGCTATCAAAGATGTCTTACAAGAGACTCCTCCTGAACTCGCTTCTGACATCATCGATCAAGGAATCATTTTGACTGGCGGTTCGTCTTTACTCCGCAATCTTCCTGAACTTGTCTTTCGTCGTACTGGTGTGAAGGCAACACTTGCTGAAGATCCTTTGCTTTGTGTCGTGAAGGGAACTGGTATTGCTCTTGAGCACTTGGATGTTTATAAAAAGGCTATTGTGGCCAAGCGTTAAGAAACCCCAAATCTCGGGGTTTTTTGATTGCTTGACAAATACGGCAAGGGGTGCTATGATGCTGCGGTCGGTGATGAAGTGAGTCAGTCATCGATACACCCGAAAGGGAAAGTAAGTTGTGGCTCTCGGGGTTTGCATTCGTGTGGCGGAAGAAACCCTTAAAATGACAGTCCACCTTGGTTCGTTGACATAACGCTGAACGTGGGTTCCATCGATTCGTTAGTGACTTGAGGGCTACAGCTGCCCCAGTCTTCGTTGCGACCCGCGCTCTGCGTCTACCAAAAAAATGAAAAGTTGCACAGTGACGAGCATTGATTGGGGGAAACTTGTTTCTCTCGTGTGTCTCGAAAAGCAATCATCATTTTCCATTAAAGGTTTTTAGGATACTCCATCCTGCCTATCTGCGATTTAGCGAAGTGGTCAATTGTTCGCAAACAAATGCCACAGCAGATAGACGGCCAACTAACCGCGAATTAGTGTGGCCGGTTCGGCGGAGAGATTGTTTTTAGGAGTTGGATCATTCTCCTTAGCAATCAGCACTACGGCCTGTTTTATCACGTCGTACCAACATCACTTCGGGTTCGTCCCTGTGTATGCGTGCAGTTCACTTGGAAATTGGCGGGCGTTGACATCGGGTCAGCGTTCCGCCATTTCTGTTACCTGAAAACGCCAAATGGGAATACTTTTGATTTTAAGCTAGAATATCTAAATGAACTTATCCCACCATGCTTATCTATTGATTGGCGACGTCAGTGCTCGTGACCAGCTAATTTCAATAATTGAGAAGACTTACAAAACATCTGCACAAGGTAATCCTGATTTTTATATTAGAAGCTACGAAACTTTTACGATAGATGATTCGAGGGAGATAAAAACTTTGCATGACAGTAGACCGACAGTTGATTCGAATAAGAAGATCTTTGTTTTGACTATGAATGGCATCACGGTTGAAGCTCAGAATTCACTTCTTAAATTACTGGAAGAGCCAGCGGAATACGCTCATTTCTTTTTAATAATACCTTCGGCGCATTTATTGTTGCCGACAGTGAAGTCGCGTTTATCTAAAATGGATTTAGAAGTTGGAAGTAAAGTTGGAAGTAAAAAAGACAGTTTATTAAAAGAAATTGATTCTGAATTATTAGATCAAGCCAAAACTTTTCTGAAATCGAATGTAACAAAGCGCTTAGATATAGTTAAGAAACTAGTTGAAGAAATTTCAAAGGAGAAAAAGACAAAGCAGGACGCTATAGATTTTGTGAGTGCAGTTGAGTCATTGGTTTATGAAAATAGTAAGACTATTGATGGTTTAAAGAAGAATAAGAGAGCGCTTGAAGCTATTGGTTTGGTGCGAAATTATATTCATGATCGAGCACCGTCAGTGAAGATGTTGCTTGAATATATGGCTTTGAATATTTAATGTAGTGATATAATTAATCAATCATGACCGAAGACCAGTATCTTGATATTTTAGTTTCATTTGAGCCAGTTTTTGAGCAGGCTGCCAATCTTGCGTGTAGTTTGAGGAATAAAGTCTCATCTTACAATAAATCGCAGACAGGTGCTGAAGGTGTAGATATTGTAACGGAGGCTGATTTACAGGTTCAAGAATTTGTACTTTCAAAATTAGCCGAGTCACCGCTGGCGGAATGTGAACTAGTTGCTGAAGAATCGACTCCGACAGTCTCTAGGTTCAAGGGGACAAATGGTTTGGTTCTTTCGATTGACCCGATCGATGGTACTGCAACATATATCTCTGGAGGGAAGTATTTTTCATTGATTATTAGCATGCACAACAAAAAAGACTTGCTGTATTCATATTATCATTACCCGTTGTTTAATTGGACTAAACGTATTTTTAAAAATAGAGCTGAGGACATAGGTGATTTGCCTGAGGTAAAAATAAAGCCAGGCACTGAACCGATGAAAATGATTGCATATCTAGCTCATGCTAAGCCAGTCAGTCTGCCGTCTGATGTTGAAGAAGAATTTAAATCTAGAGGTTTTTCAGTGCATAATCGTAAGGATATATCTGATGAAAGTAGTGTGACCGCATTATTATTTCTAGGTAAGATTGCCGGAGCATGCATATCAAATCCAATAGCATACGACTGTCTGGGTATCCTGCATTATGCATATGCGACAGGTCAATTTAAAATATATTCAACAGTAGATCTGTCGAAACCGACTAAAGGCCCATTCGGTGTATATTATCCAGGATTATATGTTGTCTGGAAAAAGAACGATTAAATAGTGTATACTAAGAGTGTCGAAGATACTTTTATACCTTTATTCTTTAATACTTTTATACTAAATTACTATGGCCTACGACTTTAATCCTTTTAAAAAACAAATAGCTTCAACAGAAGAATGGCTCAAAAAGGAGTTTCAACAGATTCGCACAGGACAAGCCAATCCTTCGATTCTTGATGCTGTAAAGGTGGAAGTTTATGGCGCGCCAATGGGTTTGAAAGAAGTCGCCAGCGTCATGATTGAAGGCGCTCGAACTCTCCGTGTAGCTCCATGGGATAAAGGTCAGATAAAAGAGATCGAAAAAGGTATTACGCTAGCCAACCTCGGTTTGTCTGTGGTTGCTGACGATCAAGGGCTTCGTGTTAGTTTTCCAGAATTAACTTCTGAAAGACGTACAGAAATAGTTAAGATGGCCAAAGAAAAGCTCGAAGAAGCAAAGAAACAGCTTCGTTCACATCGCGATGTTGTCGTTAAAGATTTTGATGCAAAAGAAAAGTCGGGTGCTATGGGTAAAGATGACGCTTTTCGCGGAAAGAAAGATACTCAAAAGCTAGTTGATGATTGTAATAAAAAACTGGAAGGCGAGTTTACAAAGAAGGAGAAGGAAATCATGGGTTAATGATCAATAACCAATAACACAATGGTCACGGTCGTAATTTTTCTAATAGTTCTGGCAGTGCTCATATTTGTTCATGAGCTAGGGCATTTTTTATTGGCAAAAGCTTTTGGTATACGCGTTGGTGCCTTTAAGATAGGTTTTGGCCCGAAAATTTTTGCTTGGACGCCAACTAAAAAAGACGGAACAAGAGGTGAGACTGAATACGGTGTAAATATGATTCCTTTTGGCGGATATGTGAAGATCTTTGGGGAAAATCCAGATGATGACGAGAAGACGACTTTTTTAGCTTCAACTCCAGCATTTGTTAAATCAGAAAAGACTCGCAGTTTGGCTCACAAATCTAGATGGAAACAAGTGATTGTTTTAGCTGGTGGCGTGTTTTTCAATGTCCTATTTGCCTGGGTTTTATATGCTGGGCTTTTTAGTCATGGCGTCACTGCAACTGCTGATGGTTTCTCAAACTACACGAAATATTTTAGTGATGAGCGAATAATGGTTACGGATGTGGTTAAAGGTTCGCCGGCTGACAGTGCAGGATTAGAGATTGGTGATACTCTCATCGGTAACAGCATTTCAGATATTCAAAATAATATTTTAGGAAGTAAAGGATCGCAAGTCGATATTGCATATAGTCGAGACGGAGTCGTTCAGGATGCAAAGGTTGTACCAACTAAAAGCATTGTTGCAGATAAATACGCTATAGGTATTGCCATGAATGATGTTGCAGATATGAAGTTACCGTTCTTTACAGCCATCTACGAAGGTGGTCATTATACTATTGAGATTTTTCAGCAGACTGTCGTTGGATTATATGATTTCGTTGTGCAGATTTTTCACGGCACTGCTAATTTCGCAGATATCTCTGGTCCAGTCGGTATAGCTGGAATCGTCGGTGATGCCGCTCGTCTGGGCATGACATATCTTTTGATGATTACTGCACTGATCTCTATAAATTTGGCTGTCATCAATCTGATTCCATTTCCAGCTCTTGATGGAGGACGAATTTTATTTGTAATCATAGAATCGATCATCCGTCGTCCTATTCCAGCAAAGTTTACCAATTGGGTTAATTTGGTGGGCTTTGGTCTTCTCATGTTGCTTATGGTTGTTGTGACTTATAAAGATATCGTTAAATTAGTTCAGTAAGTTGTTAGAACTAGCCTTTATCGATTGATTTGGTAGAATTGAGGTATGTCAGCCGAAGGATTCCAAGAAATAAATATAAATAACGAAAGGCCCAAAAGGTCAGAGCAATTTTCACCTAATGAGATTTTGAAGGCTCATAATGATGCGCAATTTAAATTGGCTTCACGCTATTTTGGTTTCGATGTTGGCGATGTTGAATTTACTAAATGGGAAGAAGAGCATTCAAAGGATTTTGGTGACATCGTTGATGCTGAGCCAAGTTTAATTTTGAGGTACTTAAGAGGAGAGGAAACTGAGGTCCTAGATGAAATTGCGAGAAAAGTATATGAAAAGCACGAAGTCCGTGCTTAGTGTATAATCCAGGATATTAATTTAATTTCATGAGACAATCACAACTATTCACTAAGACGCGTCGCGAGGCACCAAAGGATGAAGTGGCAAAGAATGCGCAATTGCTCATTCGTGCAGGTTTTATCAATAAAGAGATGGCTGGCGTTTATTCATACCTGCCGCTCGGTCTGCGTGTGCTCAATAAAATAGTTGGTGTTATTCGAGAAGAGATGAATTCTATCGGTGGGCAGGAGGTTTCGCTAACGGCATTGCAAGATAAGAAAAATTGGGAATTGACGAATCGTTGGGATGATAAAGTTGTGGACAATTGGTTCAAGACCGCTCTAAAAAATGGCACTGAGCTTGGTTTAGGTTTTACTCATGAAGAAGCTTTGACGGCGCTCATGAAAGATCATATCCGCTCTTTCCGCGACTTACCAGTCGCTGCATATCAGTTCCAGACGAAGTTCCGAAATGAAGCTCGTGCAAAATCTGGTATTCTACGAGGCCGTGAATTTCTAATGAAAGACCTATATTCATTTTGTCGTGATCAAAAAGAACAAGATGCATTTTATGAAAAAGCAAAGCAGGCTTATGTTCGTATATTTGATAGGTTAGGTTTAGGAGCTGAAACATATATCACTTTTGCTAGTGGTGGCTCCTTCTCAAAATATTCACATGAATTTCAGACCTTGACTGAAGCCGGTGAAGATATTATTTATATTCATAAAAAGAAAAAGATAGCTATTAATAAAGAAGTTTTGACTGATGAAGTCTTGAAAGATCTCGGTATTAAAAAAGAAGAACTTGTCGAAAAGAAAGCAGTTGAAGTCGGAAATATCTTTTCGCTCGGAACACGTTTTTCAGAACCTTTGGGCTTAGTTTATACAAATGAAGAAGGAAAGCCAGCTCCTGTAGTTATGGGTAGCTACGGCATTGGCCCTGGTCGCGTCATGGGAACTATCGTCGAAGTGCATGCTGATGAAAAAGGTCTAGTTTGGCCAGAAGCAGTTGCACCATTCGAAGTTCATCTCGTTGCTATATTTGATAAGGCGAGCGTGGACGGTAAAATTGGACCAGTTAGAAAAGCAGCTGATGATCTGTATAAAAAACTTTCAGATAAAGGCGTTGAAGTGCTCTTTGATGATCGTGATACGACTGCCGGTGAGAAGTTTGGTGATTCAGATTTGATAGGTATTCCTACACGCTATGTCATCAGTGAAAAGACTTTGGCAACTGACTCTGTTGAGAAAAAAGATCGTTTGACAGGGAAGGTTGAGATGGTGAAGATAAAAGAGGTATAAAAAATCACGCTTGACCTCATCGTTTGGCGTGATTTGTGTTTGTTGCAGATTATCTACAGATTAATTTCAATAGCGGCGGTTGTTAATGTAAGAATTAATGTTTTTGTAACCAGCTTCTTTAATTATTAATCTGAAAATTATATATCCGACGACCAATGGCGCATATATGAATAACATATGTGCAAAACCATCGAGTCCTTTTGCGATGACTGCACCGCTGATGAGACCTATCATGCCGAGGGTCGCTCCAACAAGACATGAAAAAATTAAGACAATTACTTTGGTGATATAGCCTATTCCAACGTGACTATGCCACCGTAAAGAATCTTGCAATCTTAGTGCGTAAGCTATCAAATAGATTGCCACAGTGAAGGTGATTGGTTCAATGACCAACACAGTTAGGAATGGATGCTGTTGAAGGAGTCCCCAAAGAGACTCTGAGCAGTCGTAGATATCCATATATTTGTTTTTTTATTATTTTTTTGGAGGTTCAAAGGTTAACTTTCATTGACGAGAATGACATATATAAAAATCGTTGTCAATTAGCAGCATTTTAATTATGTGGTAGAGTTCAGTCATGTCAGTCATGAAATCTTATAAAGATAAAAAAGACCAACTACTCAGCCGTTTTTCTAACGATATTGGCGTTGACCTTGGTACAGCTAACACGCTTGTTTATGTGCGCGGAAAAGGCATTGTCGTAAACGAGCCTTCAGTTGTCGCGGTTAACCAAAAAACAGGTCAAGTCGTCGCAGTCGGTGCAGCTGCAAAAGATATGCTTGGTCGCACGCCTGCACATATCATAGCCGTGCGTCCGCTCGTTGATGGCGTCATTTCAGATTTTGAAGTCACGGAAGAGATGCTTTCATATCTGATGAAACGTGCCCATGAATATCTGCCAAAGAAATTTTTAGGTCCACGCGTCGTGATCGGTGTTCCTTCTGGTGTCACCAACGTTGAAGTTCGCGCTGTTCGTGATGCAGCTAAAAATGCCGGAGCTCGCGAAGTCTACGTTGTCGAACAACCGATGGCTGGTGCAATCGGTATCCGTCTTCCTGTCCATGAACCAGTTGGCAGCATGGTTATAGATATAGGCGGAGGAACGACTGATATAGCTGTCATATCTCTTGGCGGCATCGTTCGCTCAAAGAATTTGAAAATTGCTGGCGATAAGTTAAATAACGACATCATTTCTTATATTCGTAATGAATTTAAAATTTTGATTGGCGAAACTACTGCTGAACAAGTCAAAATAAATGTCGGCATAGTTATGCCAAAAGAGTCAGTTGAAACAACTATTCGCGGGCGCGATCTCATCACTGGTTTGCCACGTGAAGTCATCATCACCGACTCTGATATACGCGAAGCCATGAACCAGTCTATTGATAGTATCGTTGAAGCTACTCGCGAGACTTTGGAGACGACTCCACCAGAAATCCTTTCCGATATTATGAAGCGTGGCATATACCTAGTCGGTGGCGGCGCTCTCATAAAAGGATTGGATGAGCTTTTGCGTGAGACTTTAAATATCCCTGTGACAGTCGCTGAAGATCCTTTGACCGCTATCGCCCGCGGAGCCGGAATTATTTTGGAAGATTTGGAAATGTATAAATCTGTCCTATTGGACAGCGAAGACGATGTATATCAAAACAAGTAAAAGACCAGGAGAGAAGCGCAACAGGACGATCGTTATGATCGGTAGCGGAATTGTGGTTGTCGTCATCTTGATTCAGTTGGTTGTGCCACATTTTTTACCGGCATTGTTTACGACTATCGCGCGTCCATTTTGGCGCATGGAGTTTTCTGTAGCTAGTGGCTCTTTAGATTCACCAGCCTCTTTACTTTCACAGAATCAGGCTTTGAAAATCCAATTGCAGACAGTTATGTCAGAAGACGCTTCAGCTGATATGGTTAGGGCACAAAATTCTGAAATCCTGGCTTTATTTGGCAGATCAGCCTCAGATATTTCTACTACTTCAACCTCGACCTTATCTTCAGATCAGATTTCAACAGATTCTTTCAATCTTACTGATCTGGTCAATCCTAATAATCGAGTTTTAGCAGCTGTCTTAGTTAGACCCCCTTTAGCAGCTTATGATGAAGTCATTATAGACGCCGGAGCAGATCAAGGCATAGCTGTCGGAGCGAAAGTATATGCTCCAGGGAATATTCTGATTGGAACCACAACTGATGTTCTGGGCGAGACTTCAAAAGTAACATTGCTATCATCTCCTGGACAGACTTACCCAGTCATTATCGGTTCAAATCATATAACTGCTACAGCTATAGGCCGTGGCGGTGGGCAATATGAGGCACAGATTCCACAAGCCACACAGATAGCAGTAGGCGATTCTGTGAGCGATGCAAATCTTTCTGATGGAACATTTGGTAAAGTGACATCTATTCTTAATAATCCAACAGATCCATTTGAAACTGTTTTATTCTCCGCACCAATAAATATATATCAACTTAGATTTGTCTTAGTTGATTCTAGCAATTCTTTGAATGTGAGCGCTGTTACCAAGCCCATTACTCCGGTAAAAACCTCTAAAATAAAGAAATGATATTCAGGATAATATTATATTTACTTATAGCTTATTCTATATTAAATGGCTGGTGGCTACTCGCGCTTCCATTATTCATAATAGGCATTTGGAAATTTTCGTTCAAGATAGAAATATTGATAGCGGGTGTTGTCTATGATGCGCTTTTTGGAATGATTCCAGGAATCGGTCTTCATGGCTATATCGGAACCATAACCGCTATTTTAATTTTAATAGTATTAAGCTTCTTTAAAAAGTTAGTCAGATAGTTGTGTTAGTATAATGGAATGAATCGTAGAAGAAGATATAATGAAATAGATCCTGACGAGATCCTGATGGATTCGCATAATATTTCAAAGTTCGATCGCGATCAGTTGGAGGGTCGTATAGAGAGGCCTATATCAAAGCCGACTCTGTATTCAGTGCTTTTTACTTTTTTGTTGATAGCCGCTATCTATATATGTCAGACTGGTAATTTACAGTTGATTCATGGTTCTTTTTATCGCAATCGTAGTCAAGCAAATATCCTTCGTCCTGTTCCGATTTTTGCCGCAAGAGGAATTATCTATGATAGAAACGACATACCGCTTGCATGGAATGCTCCATATTCATTCGGTACGACGACGCCTATAGATGCAGAAAGTTTTGTGGCTGAACGAGATTATGCAACTACGACTGGACTGTCTCATGTATTAGGATATGTGCAGTATCCATCAAAAGATAGCAATGGATTTTATTATCAAGAAGATTTCAATGGAGTAGACGGAGTTGAAAAATATTATGATAGTTTATTACAAGGTGTTAATGGTTCGCGTTTGGTCGAGGTAGATGCGCATGGAAAAATCGTCTCTGAAAATGTTGTCCATCCAGCGAGCCCTGGTCAAAGCATTACTCTTTCTATAGATAGCCGCGTCGAGTCGGCTTTGTTTAATAATATAAAAGGTATTGCTACCAAGGCCGGATTTAATGGGGGAGCTGGAATCATTATGGATGTTCATACTGGTGAAGTTTTAGCTCTGACTAGTTATCCTGAGTACAGTTCACAGATTATGTCAGATAAGATTGACCAGTCAGCCATCCAATCTTTTTTAACAGATAAGAATCAGCCTTTTTTGAACCGTATAGTGAATGGTCTATATACTCCAGGTTCTATCGTCAAGCCATATATCGCCATGGCAGCTCTCACAGAACACTCTATTGATCCTTTGAAGATCATTCATGATACTGGATCTATATCGGTGGCAAACCCATACAATCCAGCGCAGGTTAGTATCTTTCGTGATTGGAAAGCTTTGGGGGATCTAGATATGAGACATGCTATAGCGATGTCATCTGACGTATATTTTTATACTGTCGGAGGCGGATATGGCGATCAGCCGGGTCTTGGCATTACTCGTTTGGATAAATATTTTGCTATGTTTGGATTTGGTACTACGACACCACCTTCTTTCTTTTCAGGTCCTTCTGGTTTGGTGCCTTCACCTGATTGGAAAAAGAAAATATTCGGTGATGATTGGTACCTGGGTGACACATATCATACATCTATTGGTCAGTATAGTTTTCAAGTCACTCCAGTTCAGGTTATAAGAGCAGTTTCGGCTCTGGCGAATTATGGAACATTTTTAACTCCGACTATTTTAAAGGCGAGTTCGTCTACGGAACCGAATGTTGATAGAACTTTAAGTCTGGCTAAATCTGATTTTGATATTGTTCATCAAGGCATGCGTCTAGGTGCAGAGATCGGTGTGGCTAAAGCTTTGGGCGTTCCTTATGTTGATGTGGCGGCTAAAACTGGTACGGCAGAGCTCGGTGTTTCCAAAGCTAATGTCAACTCGTGGGTTACTGGTTTTTGGCCTTATGAGAGCCCCAAATATGCTTTTGCTGTTGTGATGGATCATGGTTCTGTCGCTAATGTAGTTGGTGCGGCAGCAGTTATGCGTCAACAATTAGATTGGATGCATCAAAATACACCAGAATATTTGAGTCAGTAGATTTCTTTGTTAGCCCAAATAGATATCCACATGGCAGAGGCTTATTAAATTAGGTGAGATGGTATAATATAAGCAATAATCAACACATATCCCATGAATCTTCAATCAGGCATCCTAGATAAATCACGTTTAGTCTCCAACATACTCATGTTGGTGCTTGTAGCAGGTAACATCTTCTTCAGTATTCAATATACAGAAGGCATCAAACAACAGGCAGACCTAGCAGCAACAGCAGTAGACAACAGTGGTACACGCATCCAAGCCGCTAGATTCATGAAGGAATTCGTCGATATCGTCCTTAATACCACCGGCCAGATTTCCCTAGACGACCGTGTCAAACTCGAGAACGATGTGCGTCAGATTGGCGACTCTACCATCACCACCCAATGGATGTCTTTCGTCAACTCCAAGACCGCCAAAGAAGCTCAGGGCAATGCAGTTAAGCTCATGAGTATGGTGACGAATAAGATGTTGTAACGCTTCATAAAAGACAACTTAGATAACAGGTTGTTTTTTTATTTATTATCAAATTATTATTTTTTAATCTAAATTATATGCCAAATACAGAAACTCAATATCTCACTAATGAAAAGTTCGCAGAGCTAAAAAAAGAGCTCGAGGTTTTGATGACTGAACGTAGGAAGGAAGTTGCGGAGCATTTGGAATATTCAAAAAAGCTAGGAGATCTTTCTGAAAATGCCGAGTACCATCAGGCTCGTGAAGAGCAGGCAGAAGTCGAAGAGCGCATACGTTATATCGAAAATCTTCTCAAGAATGCTGTTATCGCTACACCAAAGGGAGGGGCTACCATATCTGTTGGTTCAACAGTTAGGTTGGAAAAAGAAGGCTCAACGAACAATATGTCGCATCTATATACTATCGTTGGTTCTGAGGAGGCTGACACAGCTATGGGCAAGATTTCAAATGTCTCTCCTTTAGGTTCAGCTTTGATTGGGCACAAGGAAGGGGACACGGTAAAGGTTCAAACTCCTAAGGGAACTATCGTTTATAAGATCGCGGCATTAGCTTAGTCTTATGGAATCTGTAGATAAAAATGAGTTATTGAAACAAGATTTTGAGGCTCAGTTTAAAAATCGCGAATCTATAGATTTATTCGGTACAAAATTTGAAATAGTGGATATACATCCGGAACATTCTAAAACAGAGGTTCCTGTTTTGATTGCACCTGGATGGACTGAAGATATGGATTCATTTAAAAATGGCATTCGTGTGTTGGTGGAAAAGGGCAGAAGAGTGATATGTCTTGAACATCCACGACATGGAGATGAAATGGATAATATTGCTCCAGATCTAAAGAAATTATATCCGGTTGAAGAATTGCGCAAAGCGTTTGCTCTTTTAGCTATCATTGATCAGAAAGGTTTGGATAAAGTCGATGTCATCGCTCATTCCGAAGGCGGCATAAACACGGCTATAGCAGCAATTCTTGAAGTTGAGAAATTCAAGAATATAGTTTTTGCAAATTCAGCTGGGATGATCGGTCCAGATAATTTTCCTAAATTGAGCACACGATTCAACTTTTTCACTTTGGGAGAATTAAAAGAGCTCATATATAGCGATGATTTGAAACGCCAGGGTGATATTCAAAATATTATTAAAAAGCTTGGCGAATATATTTCTAGTAATATCTTAAGAGCGACGAAAGAGTCTTTAGCTATAGCAGATGTTCAGATACAAGACATGATAGGCTTTCTTCATGATGAAGGCGTAGGAGTGACTATTTTGACTAGTGAAGACGATGGCCTGTTTCCTCCAGAAAAAGTCAAAGAAGTTGTGGATGAAAAGCATGTTGACCATTTTATGTCTTTGCCTGGTGGTCATATGGAAATAACAAAAGACCCGATCACATATATGACAGAGATAGACAAAATCCTTTCAGAGGATGAAGCTGTTAAACCAAAAGAAAGTAAGGATACTGAAATTGCGAAATAGCGAGTTTAATTGTAGACTAGCTTCACACGGTACCATTAGTACGAGATCGAGTGGTAAGTGAAAATTTTATGTTTTGGGCTGATGATATAGCTAAACAAATAAAAGAAAGATACGCTGATAAAATAGCTTTTGGAAAGCCTATTATTATTCGTGATGAAAAGACTGCATCTGGCCGTGTACACGTTGGTTCTCTTCGTGGTGTCGCTATTCACGGAATTATTTTTGAAATATTGAAAGAGCAGGGTATACCTTGCAAGTATCTTTTTGAAATAAATGATTTTGACCCGATGGATGGTTTGCCAGTATATCTAGATCAAGAAAAATATAAAAAATATTTAGGAAAGCCTTTATGCGATGTTCCTTCTCCAGACGGAATTGCAAAAAATTTCGCTGAATTTTACGCTGAAGAATTTATCCAAGTTATACACGAATTGGGCTTTGGACCAGAATTTTACCGTTCAAGCGATGTTTATCGATCTGGAAAATATAATGATTTTATAAGAATAGCATTAGAGAAAGCTGACCTCATACGAGAAATATATAAACGTGTGTCAGGTTCTGTAAGAGGGACTGATTGGAATCCTGTACAAGTCATTTGCGAGAAATGTGGCAAAGTCAGTACTACAAAGATAACTGGTTTTGATGGAGAACTTGTTGATTATACATGTAACGATTTGGATTGGACTAATGGTTGTGGACATAAAGGCAGAGTGTCTCCATATAATGGAAATGCAAAGTTGCCTTGGAAACTTGAGTGGGCAGCAAAATTTAAGATAATGGAAGTTGATGTTGAAGGTGCCGGTAAAGACCATTCAACGAAAGGTGGTTCACGAGATGTATCAGAGACTATAGCTCGTGAAGTATTTAATGTGCTGCCACCGTTTAATATTCCGTATGAGTTCTTTCATGTTGATGGTAAGAAGATGTCTTCTTCTAAAGGGAAAGGTTCTTCTTCTCGTGAAATGGCGGATCTGTTACCGCCGCATATCTTGAGATTGCTTTTGCTTCAAAAAGTACCACAACGTGTTATAGATTTTATACCGGATGGAGACACTGTGCCTATACTATATGATTTTTATGATAAATTATCTCAGTCATATTTTTCTGATATAAAAAATGATGATAGCAGGTTATTTAAGCTTATTCATTTCCCAGCTATAAAAAATCTTTTGATTAAGAGATATCTGCCACGATTCTCTCAGATAGCTTATCTGTTACAGATGCCTCATATCGATATTCCTAAAGAAATAGCAAAAGAAAAGGGTACTGAATTAACTGTAGATGATTTGAATGAGATAAACTTAAGAAAAAAATATGCAGAGGTATGGCTGAAGACTTATGCACCGGAAGATTATAAGTTTGATCTTAAGGAAACTTTGCCTGATGTTGCAAAAAACTTATCAGCTGAACAAAAGAAAATTCTTGAAGAAATATTAGAATATATCAAGACAAAAGATGTTTTGGATGGTCAAGATTTACACACAAAACTCCATGAAATTAGAAAAAGTTCAGGTATTGAACCAAAACAATTTTTTGAGAGTCTTTATCTTTCATTTTTGGGAAAGGAAAGTGGCCCTAAAGCCGGGTGGTTTTTTAGTGTGTTGGACAAAAAATTTGTTGAGAAAAGGTTAGCTGAAGTGATTGCTTAATTATTGATATCTAACAACATATAATTTGCTTATGCACCTGTTATCCACAGGTGTTTTTGCATGCAAAGATATATGAAGTGGTGTAAAATGGTAGACAAGTGGGAAGAAGTAGGAAATTCCTAAAACCTCTCACTATAAAATTATATGCTCATAGGAGAACATCAGCATACATTCGACGACAAGAGTCGTATTTCACTCCCAGCCAAATTCCGTAAGGAGTTGGGGTCGAACGTCGTAATCGCGCCAGGCATAGATAATTGTCTGTTCGTATTTACGATCAAAGAGTGGAGTAATTTCGCAGAACGCTTGTCGATGAATAACAATGCTTCGATGTTGCGAACAGACAACCGAAATTTCAACCGCTTGATTATCGGACGAGCGGTTGAAGTGGGGGTTGATTCTATCGGTCGCATCCTAGTGCCAGAGCATTTAAAGCAACATGCAGGACTAAAAGTATCCGCAACGATCATCGGCGTTATGAATCGCCTTGAGATCTGGGATTCTGAGGTTTGGTCAGCATACAGGGCAGAGTTCGGTAAGAAGACTGATGTTATAGCAGAAAAGCTATCGTCAGCCGGAGTTATTTAAAGTATGAGTGAGATTAACGACAGTGTTCATGTTCCAGTTCTTTTACATGAAATAGTAGAGGCGTTCAAACCAAAATATCATTGGTATTTGGATGGGACTCTAGGCGGTGCAGGGCACGCTCTTGTATTAGCCGAACAGTTCGAGAAACATACCGATAGGAAATTAAATATCATTGGTCTTGATCGCGATCCACAAGCCATAGCTAGAGCAGAGAGGTTGTTGAAGGCAAGGACAGATAAATTGATTCTTGAAAATGAGGATTATCGCAACTTGGACAAAGTTTTGAATAAGCATCATATTCACGCAGTTAATTTTATTCTTTTGGACCTTGGAATATCTTCTGACGAACTAGACAATTCTGGTAGAGGATTTACCTTTCAAAAAGATGAGCCATTACTGATGACTATGGGAGATCCATCAAAATATCCTTTTACAGCTAAAGAAATTGTAAATGGTTGGAAAGAGGAGGATATAGCAAATGTCATCTTTGGATATGGAGAAGATAGATACGCAAGGAGAATAGCTAAACGCATCGTAGATTATCGTCTTAAGAAAAAAATTGAGACGACTATGGAACTGGCAGAAATAGTAAAAGGGGCAGTGCCATCATTTCGTTCTTTTGGTAAAAAAACAATTCATCCAGCGACGAAGACATTTCAAGCATTACGAATAGCAGTGAATGATGAGTTGGGGGCATTAAAGGAAGGTTTAAGTAAGGGATTTGAAAAATTGCATCCGGGTGGACGTATGGCAGTCATATCATTTCATAGTTTAGAAGATCGAATAGTCAAAGAGTTTTTTAAAGCAAAAAAAGATGCTGGTCAAGGAAACATTTTAACAAAAAAACCAGTTACAGCAGGACCACAGGAGTTAGCAGAGAATCCAAGATCAAGGAGCGCAAAACTTAGAATTATTGAGAAAAAGTAAGCATAAATAATAAGTATAAATAAAAGGAAGATTATTAATTAAATTAAAAAACATGACAAAAGCAATCGCACAGACATATACGACAATACACTCATATCGCGTTGTGATTATGCGCATGCTTTGCGTCAGTTGTGCTGTAGCTACAGTTTGGTACGGCTTGAATGTTTACGAGGCTATCTCAAGGACTATCGTCGCTGAACATCTATCAGCTGCATCTGATGCCCTCAGTAATTCAGTTAATGATCTTGGAACACAATATATAAAATTAGCAAATTTAGCTTCACCAAGCGCACTGGCTGCTCATGGTATGACTGTTGCTGGAGTCACGGCTTACATTCCTCGTTCTGCTTCACTTGGCAGTGTCGCTCTCTCGAGCCATGAATTCTAAGGTTAGATGGCGCATAAGGTTTGTCTTGATCGGCACAATTATTTTTGCCTGCGTCATAATAGGCGCATTATATAAGATGCAAGTTGTGAATGGTCACATTTATGCGGCTAGAGCGCAGACTCAGTATGCGAAGCCATCAGTATCCGTCTTTGATCGCGGCTCGATATTTTTCTCTTCGAAAGACGATTCTCATGTCGTAGCAGCGTCTGTGACTCGCGGCTATTTTATATATTTAAATCCAAAACTTATAACTAATGCTCCGCAGACTCTGCAAGCTCTTTCACAGTATCTGACCGTAGATAAAAATCTTTTTAATAAAGATATTTCCGCTGCATCTAGCTCCTACGTTGAACTGATTCATAAGCTAGATGAACCAGTTGCCACGCAAATACAGACTCTAAAATTAACCGGAGTGGGAGTAGCCGCTGAAGCGTGGAGATCATATCCTGGCGGACAGTTAGCGGCACAAACTCTCGGTATCATTGGTGAATCATCTGATTCTAATAGTACAGTCGGTAATATTAAAGGTCGTTATGGCATAGAGAGATCATACGATTCAGTCTTGAGCAGACCAAGCCAGGGTTCGACTGTAAACGTTTTTGCTGATTTGTTTAGTGGATTTGGTTCAGCTGACAGTGATTCTAACACTGAGGGCGATGTTGTTACGACTATAGAGCCAACTTCTCAAGCTTACTTAGAAAAAGTTTTAGCTGATACGAGTGCACAGTGGCATCCAGATTCTATAGGCGGAATAGTGATGGACCCTCAGACTGGAGATATCGTGGCATTGGGATCTTTGCCAACTTATAACCCAAATGATCTGTCGCATATTCCTGATGTTTCAGTTTTATCAAACCCACTCGTTGAAAATGTCTATGAAATGGGGTCTATCATGAAGCCTCTCACTATGGCTATGGGTATAGATACGGGTGTTATTACAAAAGATTCGACTTATGATGACGTTGGTTGTATGACTCTAGATAAGAAGAAAATCTGTAACTACGATGGCAAAGCCCGTGGCGTCATACCTATGCAACAGATATTAAGTCAGTCATTGAATATGGGTGCTTCGTATGTCGCTTTAAAAGTCGGTAAAGATAACATGTCGAAATATTTTACTAACTATGGTTTAGGTTCAACCACGGGTATAGATCTTCCGAATGAAGCTACTGGCATCATCAGTAACTTAACTAAAATTGGAAAAGATATCGATGTGGCGACTGCTTCATATGGTCAGGGTATAGCCGTATCGCCAGTTGAGATAGCACGAGGTTTGTCAGTCCTCGCAAATGGTGGATATCTAGTCACTCCGCATGTAGCTAAAGAGATAGATTATCTAGATGGAACTAAAAAAGTTTTATCTTGGCCACGCACTGGTCCAGTTTTGAAACCGCAGACAGTAGCTAATGTCGATTCTATGTTGGTAACTGTGGTTGATACCAAGCTCGCAAATGGTGCGGTGAAAATGGGTAATTATACTATCGCCGCTAAAACTGGAACAGCTGAGATCGCTGATCATGTAAATGGTGGTTATTATAAAGATAGATACCTCCACTCATTTTTTGGATTTTTTCCCGCTTATAATCCGAAATTCATAATTTTCCTATATCAAATTTATCCAAAAGGAGCGGAGTATGCTTCTGCGACTCTTACACAACCATTCGACGATTTGGCTAAATTTCTGATAAACTACTATAGTATTGCTCCAGATAGGTAGAAATCAGTAAATAAAAATGCAAATCATTAAGAAATTCATCATCTTCATACTTACAGTGGAATCACGGCTTATTATTAAAAGATATAAGCCTTTTATCATTGCTGTGACTGGTAGTGTTGGCAAAACGGCAACCAAAGACGCTATTTTTTGTGCACTTTCTTCATATGGACATGTACGAAAGTCAGAGAAGAGTTTAAATAGTGAAATAGGCTTGCCTCTGACTATTATCGGTGTACCGACAGCTTGGAGAAATCTCGGTGGCTGGATCAAAAATATTTACACTGGACTTGAGATTATTTTTGCCAGAAGATCAGAAGTTAACTATCCAGAAGTCCTTGTTTTAGAAATAGGCGCTGATCATCCAGGTGACATTAAAAAAGTTACGAAATGGTTGCATCCAGATATAGCTGTTATAACTAGAGTTGGTGACAAGCCTGTTCATGTAGAATTCTTCAAATCGCCAGAGCAAGTTTTTGAAGAGAAGTCGGCTTTGGCTTATGCGGTTAAGTCTGGCGGTTCTGTCGTTCTATATGCTGATGAACCGAAGATAGTTGAACTTGGTAAAAGCATAACTGATAAGCAAAAAAATGTTTCTGTTGTAACTTTCGGTTTGTCTGAAACTGCTTCAGTCAGAGGTTTGAATTACAAGACTGTTTATGAAAATAATGTACCAACTGGTTTTTCATTTGATGTGAGCTTCGATCAAAAAAATATTCCAATGATAGTGAATAAGGTTATTGGCCAGACTTTTATGTATCCAATATTGGCTGGAGTTGCTGTATCAAAAGCCAAAGGACTTGATATAGATACTATTGTAAAAAATGTTTCGGCTTATGAAGCGCCAAAGGGAAGAATGAATATAGTTAAAGGAATTAATAATTCGACTTTGATCGATGATACTTACAACTCATCGCCAGATGCGGTTATCGCAGCATTAGGGACTTTGAAAGATCTTCAGTGCACTGGTCGCAAGATAGCTGTCCTTGGGGACATGATGGAGCTAGGTCATTATTCAGCCGAGGAGCATCGTCATATAGGTAAGATAATCTCTGGTTATGCAGACATGTTGGTGACTGTTGGTCCAAGAGCGAAAGCTATTGCAGATGAGGCTGTCTCAAACGGAATGAATATTGAAATGGTCAGTTCGTATTCATCATCTATAGAAGCTGGCGAGGCTTTGGTAAATGTAGTCAAAGAAGGGGATATTGTACTTGTAAAAGGTTCACAATCAGTTCGTTTGGAGCGCGTATCAAGATCACTCTTGCGTGAGCCCGAAAAAGCGGATAGACTGCTTGTGCGCCAGGAAAAAGAGTGGCTTGAAAAGAAGTAAGAGAGTTTGTTCGTTTAGTTAAATGGCCCTATCGTCTATCGGCTAGGACACCGCCTTCTCAAGGCAGTAAGCAGGGTTCGACTCCCTGTAGGGTCACATGAATTGATTTGCGCATATATTAGTATATAATTGCAATCATGGGTTTAGAAAACATAAGACCAGAAAATAGGATACAGGTTTTGACGGGGATTAAGCATGCCAAGGAAAATGCTGTTGGAAGAAAGTGGAAAATCGGTCAAACGATAGGTTTCAGCGATGAACCTATTGCGCATGCGATTAAAGAAATAAATGGCGATATGGCAGTTGTTTGGATTCCTGGAGATAGAAATTCAATCAAGACAGTAAATTTAAGTGAGATTTATGACCCTTCAGATGCATACAATGAAGCGCTAATTGAAGATGCTAAATTAAGGAACTCAGCTAATAATTAGATTTAGTGTTATATATGATTAACCGCCCCATGGACCTAAAAACTTTTTCAAAAGAAACCATTGTTGCTGAAGCCTCTAAAGCGCTTAATGATTTATTCTCAGAACAGAAACAACAGGGAAAGGATTTTCTATTCCTTTCATCTGGAGGATCGTCACTTTCACTTTTAGACGGTCTTGATTCAGCAAATTTTGGATTGAATAGCACGATCGGTGTTTTGGATGAGCGATATTCTTTAGATCCAAACGTCAATAACCTCGCTCAATTACAAAAAAGTAAATTCTATCAAGATATTATTAAAAAAGGCGCTCGTGTCATAGATACAACAGTTCACGATGGCGAATCGCCAAAAGATTTAGCGGTACGTTTTGAGAAGCAATTGAAAGATTGGGTAGATTGTACACATGGGGTTATTATAGCTAGTGTCGGTGTCGGACCGGACGCACATACCTCAGGCATCATGCCTTATCCTGAAAATAAAAAGTTTTTTGATGAGAAATTCAATGATAAGAGTCATTGGGTGACCGAATATGATGCAGAAGATAAAAATCCGCACAGAATGAGGGTTACCACAACCTTTCCTTTTTTGAAGAAAATTGATCATGCTGTTATATTTATTTCAGGCGAAAGTAAAAAAGAGGCATTAAAAAAATTGTTGGCAGAAGAGGGTTCCTTATACGAGAGCCCATGTAGGATTTGGAGAGGTATGCCAGAAGCTAATATGGTCCAGGTTTTTACTGATCAAGTTCTATATTAGATTTAATTAAAATAAATTCATGCTGCTCACGTCACTTTTAGGTTTCAGTATAGGCATAAGTCAGTTTATTCATTTCTGGAATTATCCTAAAAATATAGCTTTGACTTTCGATGATGGGCCATACGGCACATCGACTTCACAAATATTAGATATTCTGGAGAAAGAAAATGTCCCAGCCACTTTTTTCTTGATTGGTAAAAACGTATTAGCACATCCTGAGCAAGTTCGTAGAGAAGTAACTGATGGTGATGTGATAGGTAACCATAGTTATAGTCATGCAGAAAACCTTGCCACAATTAGCTCAAGCACGCTTCGTTCAGATATTTCACATGCCCAATCGATAATCACTCAGGTTTCAGGTAAAATTCCTCATCTTTTCAGGCCGCCATACAGCAGAACCTCAGATTCGATGATTAAAGAGATAACCTCTGAAGGTTATATTATGTCAGGTTGGACTATAGATCCTCGTGATTGGGATAATAGTAATTCCTCGAGCACGGTCATTTCTAATGCCTTAAATTATATAAAGCCAAACGGAATAATCATATTTCATGACGGTCATGAGTATGGTACGGATTATTCTAGGGGAAACACTATTCAAGCGCTGCCAGTTATCATAGATACATTCAAAAAAGAAGGATATACTTTTGTGACTATAGATAAGATCTTGAAGACGAATCCTTACAGATAAAATAAAACCCGCTAAGTGCGGGTTTTATTTTTAGATTATCTGCCAAAGATTCCTTTTATGAAATTCCAGATCTTTTGTATGACTGGAGCATTCGCAACGGAAGCTGTGTTAGAGTTAGCGCCGTTTGAATTTTCACCAATAGTTGGAGCTGATGGACCTACAGTTCCGACAGTTGTTGAGGCATTCTGGTTTCCTTGGAGGTAAGCATTGATAGTTGCGAGCTCACTAGGAGTGAAATTAATGACTGAATTACATGCAATTTCGTTTATCTTTCTCTTTGTAGAAATATAAACTTTTCCAGTAGGAGTTGTTGCTTTCCATGGACCCATTGTGTCTGCTAAATATTTTGCTTGAAAAGCTTTGACGCCTGCTTCTGTCTTTGAATCAAATATGCCAGAGAGATCGACGTCTAGATTTTCATTTGTCTTCAAGAAAGCCTGGAGCTTGATGACATCGGAGCTATCGTTGTTTGCGCCGACTTGCATGTAGGTGTTAATAAGGGGACATGAGTTTATAGCGATAGACGGTGTGGTCGTAGAAGTGCTTGATCCAGTTGCAGTAGTTGTGGCAGACGAAGTGCCGGTTGAGCTTACAGGAGGAAGAGTGTTGCCGCCGTAACTGCCTATCGTGGTAGATATTGGAGCAACTGGAGCATCTGGAGCTGTTGGAGCTACTGTTGCTCCATCCTGGCTACCACCAGTTGGAGGTAGTGATGATGTGTCTGGTGCAGTGGTCGCGCCATCTTGTCCACCACCAGTTGGAGGTAGTGATGACGTATCTGATGCATTAGTTGCGCCATCTTGACCGCCACCTGTTTGTGGGAGAACTTGAGCATGCGATATTATTGGAAAAAGCATAATAATTCCAAATAAAGTAGCTCGAATAGCTTTATTAACGTTTGTATTCATAGTGATTTTATATAAATGTATTAATTCCTACTTAATTTCGTAGTTTGACTATTGTAATACTAAGTAGTCGAAATGTCAAGGAGTATAGATGCTTTGTTCTATAAAAATAAAAAACGCACCAACATTTTCCGTTAGGAATTTGGAGGTGCGTGTGAGGAACAAAGATCCTTGCAGGGCAGTTACTGAAGCTTGGCCCTGAAGAACTTCATAGGGTTCGGACCGTTTGTCCAGTTGAAGTTATTCAATCCACCACTTACTGTGGCGATGTCTGACCAGGTTGTTGTCTGAAGTGACGGAGTCGCCTGAATTATCCAAGTATCGTATTGACTGATACTGGTCAAGCCAACATTTTCCGTTTGATTAACAGATGTCCCGATGTTTAGGACCGGAGACGAAGGTCCGGTCTGACGGTAAACCGACAGACTTGCCGAGGCAGAATTTACTCCGTCGTTAATGGAGAACGTTCCGGTAATCCGGAAATTGACAGCTGCTGAGTTTAAATATCCATCCACTGAATTCGACTGAGCCGAATTGTTGCAGATGAAATAAATCGACTGGTGTCCAACGAAGATAAACCTGTTTACTTTGTTGGTCCAGAGACCGGTTGTTATAACCGTGTCGCTCGACGGTCCACTTGGACCGATCAGGTATCCGGCAGCCTGCTTCGTGTAGACGAAGCTGTTTGTCCCATAACTAAAAGAGTTTGAGAACAGATCAGATGTTGCCGATGATGATTCCGAGAACCGGAGATCATTTGGTGAAAAGAAATAATTCGTGTTCACCGTTTGTATGTCCAGGACAAACCATTTTGAGTGATTGGTTAATGTAGGTCCTTGGATGAAGTCGGAAGTGTATAAGTGCCAATCATTGGTTGGCATTAAGCCGGTGTGAATGTTGGTGACAACCGTTTCGGCGTCGCCACTGAATTCAACAGTGTTTGTTGGTGGCAGATCAATCCCGTAGAGGCGAATCAGGAATACCGGATTACTGCTCACCCCAATCTTTGGCGACACATTACTGGTCACTTTTGATGAGTTTGTTTTTGCAACAGCATTTGTAGTTGCTGTCGCACTGCTGTAGCCGCCGCCCGTTTCCGGAAGAAGCCACATGTTTGTATTGACCGCCAGGGCTGATGCTGTAATGAGCAGCAAGAGGCCTGTTATCACCGCCATTTTAGTCTTCATTTTTCGAGTTATTTTTGTTTTGGTTGGAGATTTGGCTCAATGCATATATCTGAAACAGTCAGACATACAATCTTGCGATTTAACAAAGAGCAGAGAGTTACCTTTGACACTAGCACGTTTTTGTGTTTTGTCAACATGTTTAAGGCGAATCTTTTGTCTCTTTGATTCATTTCTGTTACTATTCAACACATGAAAGAAGATAATAAGGCGGTGAAAGAAGCATCGCTCATACCTGAAAAATTCCTTAAACCATACGACCCAGGAGAAACTGAATCCCGTATTTATGAAATGTGGGAAGAGTCTGGCTATTTTAATCCAGATAATCTGCCAAAAGATAAGCCTAGTCGCGGAAAGAACGGCGAGCCTTTTTCTATAGTTCTTCCGCCACCGAATGTGACTGGCGTTTTACATATGGGTTCAGCTCTGATGTTGGCTATTGAAGACATCATCGTTCGTTATGCTCGAATGAAAGGTAAAGAGACTTTGTGGATACCTGGAACAGACCATGCTGCTATCGCCACTCAATCAGTCGTTGAAAAAGATATTCAAAAAAGCGAAGGTAAGTCTAGATATGATTTAGGAAGAGAGGAATTGTTAAGGCGTATTAGAGAACATGTAGAAGCGACACATGATGTTATGGTTCATCAAATGAGAAAGATGGGTGCATCTCTAGATTGGTCGCGTGAGGCTTTTACTTTAGATAAAAAAAGAAACTTGGCCGTCCGCACTGCTTTTAAGAAAATGTACGATGACGGTCTCATTTATCGTGGATTCCGTGTGGTGAATTGGGATCCAAAAGGCCAGACAACCATCTCTGATGATGAGATAGTTTATGAGACCAGAAAAACGAAGTTATATACTTTTAAATATTCAAAAGATATTCCAATATCTATTTCAACTACGCGACCTGAGACGAAACTCGGTGATACTGCTATCGCTGTTCATCCAGAGGACGAGCGTTATAAGAAATATATCGGTAAAGAGTTCGATGCGGTTTTCGCTGGTGAGTCTATACACATAAAAGTCATAGCTGATAGTTCGGTTGAGAAAGATTTTGGTACGGGGGCTCTTGGTGTTACTCCGGCTCATTCAAACATAGACTGGGAGATTGCACAGAGACATAGTTTGCCTTTGAAACAAGTTATAAATGAGTATGCCAAGATGACGGTTGGTATGAATGGTGTCAAAGATAAAAAGACTTCTGAAGCTCGTGAAGCAGTGGTTGTGTGGTTGAAGGAGCAAGGGCTCTTGGAAAAAGAAGAAGAGACAGAACAAAATGTTAGTACTGCTGAAAGGACTGGCGGTATCGTCGAACCCCTGCCAAAGCTCCAATGGTTCATCGCTGTTAATAAGAGATTCAAGATTCAAGATTCAAGAATTTCTGGAATCAAATCCGGCAGTGAAGTTACATTAAAGGAGTTGATGCTCGCTGCTGTAGCAAAGAATAGAAAAAATGACAATGAAAAAATAAATATTATTCCTGATAGGTTTGAAAAAGTTTATTTCAATTGGATCAACAATCTGCGTGATTGGTGCATCTCAAGGCAAATTTGGTACGGACATCAGATACCGGTTTGGTACAAAGAAAACACTCAAAAAGGTGAAGAAATTTATGTTGGTGTTGAAGCACCAAAAGGCGAAGGTTGGAAGCAAGACGAAGACACTCTCGACACTTGGTTTTCTTCAGGTCTTTGGACGTTTTCAACACTTGGTTGGCCAGATGAAAAAGAATTTGCTAAGAACCGCAGATTCCACCCAACGACCATTCTTGAAACAGGATCAGATATTCTCTTCTTTTGGGTTGCCCGAATGATCCTCATGAGCACATACTTGCTTGGAGAAGTTCCTTTCAAGACTGTTTATCTTCACGGTCTAGTTCGTGATGGAAAGGGAAGAAAGATCAGTAAATCTTTGGGTAACAATATCGATCCAGTTGACATGATCGCTAAATACGGAGCTGATGCTGTTCGTATGGCTCTCATTGTCGCCGTTGGTCCAGGAAATGACAGTAAAGTCGATGAGCAGAAAATCAAAGCATACAAACTATTCTCAAATAAGCTCTGGAATATTACTCGTTTCATATTGTCGGCAAGCGAAGGTGAGAGATACGGTTTAACTAATGTCCCAAGGATCAGTTTTGATGTTGGCTTTAAAGATTGGACTCCGGCTGATGCAGCATATTTGAAACAGTTGAATGATCTGATCGCTGAAATAACAAAAGAGATGGATGAATATAAGTTTTATTTGGTTGGTGAGAAACTTTATCACTATGTTTGGCATGAACTAGCGGATAAGATTCTAGAAGAAAGTAAGCCAATTTTGAATGGCGATAATTCTAGAACCCGCGCTTCACGAGTTCAGTTCTTGCTTCACACATTACAGACAGCTCTAAAAGCATTACATCCGTTCATGCCTTATGTCACAGAAGAAATTTGGCAGGAACTTAATAATGTAAAAATAAATAAAAATAGCACCGACCAAAAAAATCAGTCGATGCTCATGGTCTCAGAGTGGCCTAAGCCTTAATTCTTTTATTTTGAATCAATAAAAGGACGCCAATTCCTAAACTAAACATTAAATATGTCGATGGCTCCGGCGTTGTTTCAATCGAATCAGTCACGAAATTGACTGTCGTTGAAGCTGTTACATCTCGCAGGGAATATGAGGCTGTTTCTGTCGATGGATATGATGGTGCAAGAGCTAACAATGCGTCGCTTGTGCCCAGATCTCCGATATCTATTGTTGATCCCATACCGAGAACATACACTGCATTCACTGGTGTATTTGCATTTCCACTTGAGTAATAAATATCGTCTGATGTGCCGAAAATATTGTCGACGCCGTAGTCGATACCTATACCGAATGAATCGTAGGTGAGTCCTTGATCTCCAAATGTTCCTGAAACGGAGGTTTGTGAGGTTGTCGAGCTCTACATGATTTCTCTCAAGGTGAATGTCTGACGTGGACTTACGATTGAGACACCGTAATTAATAATATTCCCAATACCGCCTGAACTGAAAATATTGGAAATGTTTATGTTACTGCCAGCAGGAATATAATCCCAGCTTCCGGCAGTTGGATTTTGCGTGATGAATGAGTTGATAATGCTATCTAGCGTTGGTCTTTCTAATTCTATTGGCGTTATACCGTTATATGTGTTGATGACTATGCCTTGTCCAAAACTTTCGTGAGTGGACATGATGTTTAGTGTTGCGATGGATGATGCGCACACTATGTTTCTGATCTTCCTAATCGTTACTTTCTTTACTGTTTTCATAATGAACTATTCCTTTCCGAAGAGGATTATATCAAGGTTTATTTTATCCCCACAATACTTACAGATGAACCGAAAGTGAGGTATAATTTGCCTATGAAGAAAAATCTCTCATATGTCGGCGTACTTATTATCTTGGTGATTGTATTAATAGCTAGTCTGACCCTTTTTCAAGGCTCTCATCCGCCAGTTCACGCTACTACGGTTTGTCCAAATCTCGAGGCTACTTGTTTGGACGGCTGGGCTTGGTCTTCTAATACAGGTTGGGTCAGTTTTAATTCTGCGGATGATCCAGCGGCATCAAGCACTTATGATGTGGCCATGGACAGTTCAGGTAACTTGAGTGGTTATGCGTGGTCATCTGGCGTTGGTTGGATCAGTTTTAATCCATTGGTTAATTCTAGTGATGGAAATTGTCCAACTTCTGATACTCCGTTACAGTCTGGTGATAATGGCAGCTGCCAGGCGAGAGTCAGTACCACGACTGGCGCTGTCTATGGCTGGGCTCGCGCTATTGCTGGATGTCAAAGCGATAATTGGAATGGTAATGCCTGTATAGGGGTTGGACCAGGAAATGATAATGGAACAATTACAACAGGTGGCACAGTTGGACTTAGTTTTAGTACATCTACAATGGTCTTAGATGGACAAACTGGCACTATTGATCAAGATATTGTTATAACAAATAACACCTCTATAACATTTCCAGCTGTTCGAGCAACAATAACAAATCCTTCCGGAACTTATTCTTCGCAGACATATTCTGGTTTGGGTGTTCCGATAATTCCATACTATCTTACAGCAAACCCAAATTCAGGATGTGCTTATCAACCACTTAATCCATTTTCGCCATATAGTGAGTATGGTATTGACTCACACGGTAATTACTTTTTTCAATCGAATTTTCCTTTGAAACCTGGTCAGTCAGTTAATATCCATGCGATGTATTATTCAGGATGTCGTGTTATGCCAACTGTGACTTATTTAGTAAGTCCTGCAAATAAGATTCCTGAACCAACTTTGCCAAGTAGTGCTGTTCAAATAACAACAGGTGTTAATCCGACCGGTTTCTTTACCTATTTGGGTCTTCCAGTAAATGTAACCTGGTTTACTAATGCGGCAAATACCGCCTATACATATCCAACTACTTATAATGCATACGCTTATCAGTATAGTGATGATGGTGGTACGACTTGGCACACTGCATACGGTTTTAATAATGGACCAATCTTTAATACGATAAATGCTGCAAGCGCTAATGCGTCTCAAGTGGTTGATTTTGGTGTACCACAGACAAATTCGCCGGTCACATCTACTCGTATATATAAGATCTTTACTTTTCCATATGGAAATTATGGTCAAGCAGATTTAGGAACCACTACCATACCATCTTCAGCATTTACATCTAACGTTGGCTGGGACGGCTGGATTCATCTTTCGGGTGTAAATAATCCGACGGCTGTTAATTTTAGCGGAGGTCAAGGTGTCACTTATGCGTCTTCTACCAACCAATTTCTGGGATATGCTTGGGGTAGTAATGTTATGGGCTGGTTGCAATTTACTCCTACTGGGATAGGAAGTAATATTGTTAGTACAACTACGTGTACTGGGGCGGGATGTGGAGTAAATTCAATAACTGCAACTTGTTCTATTAACCCAATAACTTATCAAATCCCTTCAGGACATTCTTCAATTTCTGTTATAGCTACAATGAGTAATTATTCTGGAGGTACAGGTCCATATTCAACAACCACTGCTACGACATTTAATCTAACTGCAGGTAGTTATCCTCTAACTGTTTCTATAACTGATTCTGCTATTCCACCAAAAACAAACACTGTGTCATGTGGAACTATAACTGTAACAGGTGGAAATATAGTAACTCCTCTGATCTGTACTTATCCGAATTATTCTTCATATTGTGGTACAAGTAATGCAGGTCAACCATATACAGGTACTCAGACTGCTCCTATATATAATCCTAATTGTGCAAACAGTGGTCTGTTCTGTTCATTCCAATGTCAGAATGGTTACCATGTAAACGCTTCCGGCACATCATGCGTAAAGTCCTCAACGATAGAGATATAACATATACCATCCTAGTCCCATGAATCGAATTTCCCAGTATCTAGTTTATCCAATTGTCCGTTTCTTCAATATTTTCTTTTTTGACGTGGAATTTAAAAATCCTGATGGTTTCAAACCGATCATCGGTAAACCGGCTATCATAATAGCGAATCACATCTCTTTCTATGATAGTTTTCTACTTCGTTTAAACTCAGATTGGACTAGTCTCAATGTTCATTTTATGGGCGTTACAAAGTTCAATGCAATACCAATGAGGATTCTTTGGTATATTGGAGTAGTTCCATTGGTTTATTTTCTATTTGGAGTTTTTATCGTTGTCCCAGGCAGAGGTTTGGAAAAAAACTTGGAAGCCCCAAGAAATATTTTATTGAAATCTAAAAGTAAGGCCCAGGTTTTTATTTTTCCAGAGGGAAGTGTGAACAGGACTGGAACTCTTAAACCATTTAAACTTGGTTCAGCTACTCTAGCCTCTATGACAGGTGTACCAATATTACCTATTTCCTTTAAAGAGATATATGAATCAGGAAAACGTAAAAAAATATTAATCACTTTAGGTGAAGTTGTGAGCTTCGCACAGGAAACAAATCCAGCGGAGATTAATGGGCAGTTAGAAGGAAAAGTAAGACAAATGCTATCGTAGCTATTCCTATTAGGATGAATGTTGGCTTTGTTGATTTCTTATAAACTTCCAATTCAAGGGCTCTGTTGTCGCTTGGCATCTTTAAATGAGGAATGATCTCATCTAATATAAGACCCCAACCTAGTCCAGAAAGTAGAATCGCGAATATGCTGTGGTTACCGAATATATAGAAGAGGTTTGATATTAAAAGCCAGATCAAGCCCCAGTGCGCATGATGAATCTGTAAGCCGACTTTTTTACGAAGAGAGATTTTTAGAAAATAATCTGGCTGTAGAGCGAATCTCGTGCGTTGGTAAACTGATGGAGCTAGAAAAATAATTATAAAGAGAATGAATGTTGTGATTGTCATGGTTACAGGATACAGGAGAAAAGTGGTGCTAGCAATCCGTGTTATAATCATCTGGTGAATAAATATTCCCACCCATGGTATGTAACATATACTTATCCGATTGTACGTCTTTTTTTAAGACCGATCATAAAGACTTTATGGATAAAAGAAGTGAGCGGTATGGAAAATCTGCCAGCAGAAGGTCCAGTTATAGTTGCTTTCAATCATCAGAGCTATCTAGATTTTCTTTCTTTTGCCACCATATGTCCTCGTCCAATTCATTTTATTACTGCTGAAAAGCTGTTTTCTCATACCTTTTTTGGACCCTTGGTCAGATTGGCTGGACAAATCAAAGTTGAGCGTCGTAGTCAGGAGAAGAATTGTCTGCATGATGCTGTTGATTGGCATTTAAATTCAGGAAAAGTTGTGGGCATTTTTCCTGAAGGTACACGTTCGCACGATTCTGTTGAGATGCTGCATGCTTTTACTGGTGTGGCAAAATATGCAGTAAAAGGAAAAGTTCCTGTTATACCTGTTGGCATAAAAGGCGCGTACGAAGTTATGTCACGCCATGATAAAATCCCTAAATTGAAGAAAACGATTTCTATACATGTTGGTAGACCCATTCATTTCATTGAGCACCATGATAAAGAGGTTGATGAACCAACATACAGACAGTTAACCGACAAAATTATGTTAGAAATTTCACATTTATCTGGAAAAAAATATAATCATGTTGGAAAAATGGAGCATGATAAAAGTAAGTTGAATCACATACCAAAATCATAATAAAGAAATATGCCTAAGAAACTTGTTATTTTTGATGTTGATAATACGATTGTAAAAGGGCAGAGCCAGCGCCTCTTGTTATCTTATTTATTTAATAATAAAAAAGTGAGTTTGTATTACTATATTTTAGTCACATTTTGGTTTATCGCTTATAAGTTACAGTTAGCCAAGGATCCAAGAAAAGTGGTCTCTTTCGCCTATTCTTTTTTGAATGGCAAAAAAATAGATGAAATCGAGATAATGATGAATTCATTTTTTGAGTCAGTAGTTAAAAATAATATTTTTCCAAAAGCCCTTGAAACGGTGAGACAGACATCAAATAATGATACTGAAATAATACTAATCTCAAACGCTCCGTCTATCATCATTAAGCCGATTGCTCAATACTTAAATATAAATACATATTTTTGTACTCAGCTTGAGATAGTTGACGGAAAATATACAGGAAGAGTTGCTGGCGACATCATGTATGGAGAGAATAAAAAGGCCGCTATCAATCAATTAAGCAAAGACAAGGGATATGATTTGCGTGAAGCAAAAGCTTATGGTGATCACATTTCTGACTTGCCAATCCTTGAATCAGTCGGATATCCAGTAGCTATAAACCCATCTTCATCTCTTAGAAAGATTGCCATTGAAAAAGGTTGGGAAATCCACAACTGGAATCTATAAAAATGCTATACTGGTAGATAAATATGAACTTATTCAGTATTTCCACCATAATACTTACGTTCAGCGGAATCATATTTAGTTTGATCATATATCATACTGATCGAACTAATAAGGTGAACAGAGCATGGTTCTTCTCCTGTATATCTTTTTCTGTTTGGGCCCTCGGTCTAGCTGGTGTGACTCTGTCTTCTACACCAGATACAGCTTTTATATGGCAATGTGTGCTTGATGTCGGTGCGATATTCTTGCCGTTCCTGTTTTCGATTTTCGTATTTGAATTGCTGCATATCCAGGCAAAAGTATTTAGAATATTCTTACTCTGTTCAGCTATACTCTTATCACTATTTAGCTTCACTCCTTTTTTCAAGGTTGGAATGATGATGAGGTATGGATTTGAATGGGTCAACCCTGGCCCATATTATCTTTCATTTTTGATTTATTTTGTGTGTTATGCAGTCATGTCTCTTGGAATTTTAATATATTTCTATTTTAAGACAGATAAGAAAGATATACTTCGTGCTCAGATACGCAACATTTTATTTGCTGGAATTATGGGATACGGTGGTGGCGTTACTAATTTTTTTCCTCAATTCTTCAGTGTCTATCCTTTTGGAAATTATTTTGTGATATTTTACATCGTCTTTATTGTCTACGGAGTCCTACGTTACAAAGCTTTGAGCGCAAAAGTTATTTCCGCACAGATATTTTCAGTTGCTATTGTACTTGTCTCATTGTTTAGTTTATTGAAATCTACTGATCTGACTGATTGGTTATTGAATATGCTCATTCTGGTTTTGGTTGGGGTATTCAGTGTATTTCTGGTTAACAGTGTCAATCGCGAGGTTAAGGCTCGTGAAAAGATAGAAAAGCTTGCCACTGACCTTGAAACAGCCAACGTTCGTTTGACTGAGCTAGACCGTCAAAAATCTGAATTCGTCTCTTTTGCTACACATCAGTTGCGCGCGCCTCTCACTGCAATGAAAGGCTATGCCTCAATGATTTTGGAAGGAGACATGGGGGCTCTTTCAGATGAAGCTAAGCTAGGAGTCTCACGCATTTTCGACTCAGCAAAGACACTTACGAATATTGTTGATGATTATTTGAATATAACACGCATAGAGCTTGGAACTATGAAATATGTTTTTGATGTCATCGATTTTAAAACGCTTATAGAAGATATTGTAGGGGAACTAAAACCTAACATTGAGAAATCTGGACTGAAGTTTTCATTTACTGCTGAAAACGGGGATGTTGATTATCGTATCACTGCTGACCGTGATAAATTCAAACAGGTTATTGCAAATCTAATAGACAATTCGATGAAATATACACCTTCTGGTTCGGTGACCTTGTCGCTTGCTTTTGATCGTCCAAAGCGTAAATTCGTGTTTACTATTAAAGATACAGGCATAGGTATTGACCCTGAAGTTCTGCCTCATCTTTTCGCTAAGTGGAGTCGTGCTGGCAACGCTAATAAAACCAACATAAAAGGCACAGGATTGGGCCTATTCGTGGCCAAAGAGATCATAACGGCTCATAATGGCTCCATCAGAGCTGAATCTCCTGGTGAAGGAAAAGGGTCGACCTTCATCGTTGAGATGGAACCTTGGGGAAAGATGTAATAAATCCTGTTTATTTTTTGAAAGCTTTTTTGCCAGGGTAAATAGCTTTAGTACCGAGCTGCTCTTCAATTCTAAGTAATTGATTGTATTTCGCTACACGATCAGTTCTTGAAAGTGAACCAGTCTTGATTTGACCAGCACCAGTTCCAACAGCGAAGTCTGCAATAGTAGTATCCTCAGTTTCTCCTGAACGGTGAGAGATTATAGAAGTATAACCAGCTTTTCCTGCGAGATTAACCGCGTCGATAGTTTCAGAGACTGTTCCAATCTGGTTGAGTTTAATCAAAATTGAATTTGCAATACCTTCAGCTATACCTTTTCCTAGGCGTTCAATGTTTGTAACAAATAAGTCGTCACCAACTATTTGAATCTTTTTGCCAAGCTTATCAGTCATCTTTTTATAACCAGCCCAATCATCTTCAGCGAGGCCATCTTCAATAGAAATAATTGGGTATTTTGAGACGAGCATTTCATACCATGCAACCATTTCATCTGATGTGAGCGATTTACCGTCACGCTTGAGATTGTATTTACCATCCTTATAAAATTCTGTAGCTGCTGCATCTATTGCAAAACAAATATCCTTACCTGGGACATATCCAGCTTTTGTAATAGCTTCCATGATAACTTCGAATGGAGCCTCATTTGAAGGAAGTGAAGGAGCGAAACCGCCTTCATCACCAACTGTAGTTGCTAGGCCTTTTACGTGAAGTATTTTCTTGAGAGCGTGGAAGATCTCATCACCAGCACGAAGAGCTTCGCGGAATGATTTAAATCCAACAGGTATGATCATGAATTCCTGAATGTCTGATGAATTTTCGGCATGTTGACCACCATTGATTATATTCATCATTGGAACTGGGAGTTGAACCGGATTTTTTGTTTTTGAGATTTTATTAAAATAAGTGAAAAGAGGCTTTTTCATGCTTTTTGCAGAAGCATGAGCAAAAGCCATTGAAACACCGAGGATAGCGTTGGCGCCGAGTTTACCTTTGTTTGGAGTGCCATCTAACTTGATGAGTGCCTCATCTAGAGAACGCTGGTCGAATGATTTGCCTTTGAGAGCCTTTGAGATGACCGTATTTACATTCTTAACAGCCTTTTGTACACCTTTACCTCCATAGCGCTTTGTATCGCCATCTCGGAGCTCTATAGCCTCGTGACTGCCTGTTGAAGCGCCTGATGGCACTGCGGAGCGTCCAAATGAGCCGTCAGGGAGGGTAAGGTCAACTTCAACAGTTGGGTTACCACGTGAGTCTAATATTTCGCGAGCCGTAACTGATTTGATTTTTGTTTTTGGCATATAAGTTATTTGTTATTAGGAAACTATTATATGATACTTTGGTAAATTTTCAAAAATTACATAAAGGTTAAAAGTGTGGTATTTTAAATATATGAATAGTGACCTCAATAAATTTAGAATTTTTAATAAACTTAAGACAGTCTATAGATTTGCTATGGCAGGTGACAGGCATGAAAGTTCGGCTGAACATAGTTGGGGAGCTTTGATATTAGCGGATTTATTTATGACTATGATGGAACAGAATAAATCAAAGATAAAGTTGGATAGATTGAAGGTTTATGAATTGCTCATGTATCACGATGTTGTTGAAATCGAAACTGGCGACATTCCTCTTATGCCAGATCTATCCCACAAAAATAAAAGTAAGAATGAACATACAGCATCTATAATTTTGGCAAAAAAACTACCAGACACATTATCTCTAAAGTATTTGAAATTATTTAGTGAATTCCAAGAACACAAAACAGTTGAATCACGTTTCGCAAAAGCAATTGAAGCTATGGAAGCGGATATTCACGAATTGGATTATAAGGAAGATTGGAATGGGTGGACTGAAGAATTTTTGAAACAAGAAAAGGAACATCTTTTTGATGAATTTCCTGAGTTGAAGAAATCCTTTGGAGAGTTGGTTGTTTACCTGAGAGAGAATGGTTATTTCGATGTTAAATAAAAGCCACTGATTGCTCATTTTGTCAATATCTGCTATAGTTCTTTTCTCTTATGAAAAAAGACCCTAAACATACTTCATGGAATAGTGTTGCAAAATGGTATGACACCTTGCTTGAAGGTTCTGCTGATTCATATCAGGAAAAAGTTATTCTTCCAAATATCTTGCGTGTAGTTGGACCAAGAAAAGGTTTGAATATTTTAGATATTGCCTGTGGTCAGGGATATTTTTCACGTGCTTTTGCTGAAAAAGGTGCAACTGTCACTGCGTGTGATATCGCACCAGAGTTGATTGAAATTGCTCAAAAAACATCTCTTTCTCCATTGACCAAAAAAATCTCATATGTAGTAACATCAGCTGATGATCTTAAATTCAAAGAAGGAAATTCGGTGGATATTGCCGTAATAGTTCTCGCTATTCAAAACATTGAAAATATAGTCGGAGTCTTTGCTGAAGCAAAACGCGTTTTGAAGCCAGGCGGAAAGCTTGTTCTTGTTCTCAATCATCCCGCATTTCGCATCGTTGGCGGCTCAAGCTGGCAGTGGGATGCTGGTCCACAGAAACAATATCGCCGCATAGATTCATATATGTCAGATAGTCAGCATAAGATAGATATGACACCAGCTAAAGATCGTCAGATCCGTAAAAAATTCACAGTATCGTTCCATCGTCCTTTGCAGTCGTATTTTAAAGCTTTGAATAAAGCAGGTTTTGCAGTTGCTCGTCTTGAAGAGTGGATTTCTCATAAAAAAAGTCAGCCAGGTCCACGTGCCGAAGAAGAAGATCGTATGCGCAAAGAAATTCCGTTGTTTATTTGTTTAGAAGCTGTTAAGCATCTTTAATCATTGAAATAGGGATAAGCGCTAGAAGCACGATGCCACCGATGATGATAAAAAGAGAAGATTGGCTAGTTACAAACAATAAACCAACTATGGTTATAAGTGGCCCGGTGAAGTATGAAAGCGGACGAGTGATGCGGAATACGCCAAGGGCAGCTGCATCGCGTGGCGAGACTGTCTTGAAGAAATAAGTCTCAATCATAATCTCGGCCGCAGCTGCACCGACGCGAGTCAAGAAGAGCATGATAGCCCAGATGGCGATGTTGCTGTTATGTATGAAGCTGAGACATATAGTCATTGATCCCATCAGTAAGAAACCGAGGAACATCATAGCTTTTTCTCCGTGGATTCTGTCAGCGAATTTTCCTAGAGGATATTGAATGAGTGGAAATGGCAAGAGCATGATGACCAGTATGATGCCTATATCTGCCCAGCTAAAACCCAGAGTTTTATTCAGGTAAATAGGACTATATATAACCATCCATGCATAGAAAGTCTGCAATACTATGTTGATGATGAATAATTTGTCCCAGTTTTTATTTTTAGCTATATGTTTTGCTAATTGCAATGGAGAGAGATGCGTATATTTTGGATCTTTAAAGCGAGGAAAATTTCTGTATATAAGGTAAAAGAGAGGAACCAGCATCGCTAAACCAGCGATATAAGTATTTCTGTAATCATTATCACCGTTGATGAGCATGATGCCGATGAGCGGAGCTATCATCCATGAGGCATTCAAGGTTGCGTTATATAATCCTCTGATTGAGCCGACATCATTGGAATCAGTATAGACTTCCAAAAAAATATCGAGGTTTAGGCTGATCAAAGAGACTATCGTTGATTCGAGAATAAAAAAAATCACGATCAATGTTGGTGAAGATGATGCTAGAAGTCCCCAGAATAATAGAATCTGAACTAAAACAAACCAGAGGGTAACCGAATAATTTCCCATTCTACGTATGGCTGATGGAACCAGTAGAAATCCTAGGATAGTCAGAGCAGAAATCAGCATGTAGATGTATCCAACGGTTTGTTCTGTAGCGAATTGACTCAAAAAGCTTGAGTTTGAATAGACTGGTATGACTTGATGGAGCGTAAATATAAAACCTATTACGGCAATGGTGTAGATGGCGTGACTCCTTGGAATAGGACGAGAATTTACTAGATTCATGATAATATTGTAACATGACTGCTATGAATAGGAATAATGTGGAAGAAATAAAAGCCCGAATACCAATCGAGGATCTAATCGGCTCGTATATCAAATTGGAAAAAGCGGGGAAGTCTTACAAAGCGCGATGTCCTTTTCATAATGAAAAGTCGCCATCTTTTTTTGTGTCTCCAGATCGCGGCAGATATTATTGTTTTGGCTGTAATGCTAAAGGCGATATATTCTCTTTCGTAGAGCAATTTGAAGGGCTGGATTTCCGTGGCGCGCTTAAGATATTGGCTGAACGCGCTGGCGTAAAGCTGGTTCATGATGAAAAAGCCGACGGCGAGCGTGATCGTCTATATAGAGTGATGGAATTAGCTACGGCTTATTTCGAAGAGCAATTAGCAAAGTCTGCTGAAGCACGTGAATATGTAAAGAGCCGTGGCATCAACGACGAAACTCGCCAGAACTTTCGAATAGGTTTTGCTCCGGATGGTTGGAGGAATTTGATGACATATTTGAAAGCTAAAGGATTTAATGAAGCTGTGATGGAGAAAGTTGGATTAATAAAGGAGAAAGAATTAAGAAGTAAGGAGGATGGAGAACCGAAATCTTCTAACTCCATACTCCATTCTCCTGATTATTATGATCGATTCCGTGGACGCATCATGTTTCCGATTTCAGATTCCAGTGGTCGCGTCATAGCCTTTTCTGGACGTATTTTGAAAGATATTAAAAATGCAGATGGAAGTTCACCTGCGAAATATTTAAATAGTCCAGATTCGCCGCTTTTCGACAAATCATTGGTTCTCTATGGTTTAGATAAAGCAAAGAGTGAGATTCGTCGTTTGAATTACACTATTTTCGTTGAAGGGCAGATGGATTTGGTTATGTCACATCAAGCTGGCATTAAAAATACTGTAGCTTCATCTGGCACGGCACTCTCTGAAGAAACAGCGAATTCTGCCGGTATAATTTCAAATCTCGGTTTAGTTCGTAGACTTTCACCAAATGTCATCATCGCTTTTGATTCTGATTCAGCTGGCAGGAAAGCGGCTCTGCGTGCTTCAGGCATAGCTTTGTCGCTTGGTATGGATGTGAAGATTGCCGATATTGTCGGCGGTAAGGACCCAGCGGACCTAGTCAAAGAAGATATAGAAAAATGGCGACAGACTTTGAAAGATGCAAAACCGGTTATTGAATTTGAGTTAGGCAACGTTCTTCGAGAAGTTTCGGATTCACGTAAGCTTATTAAAGCTATTACAGACAGAGTCTTACCATTAGTGGCACGCATTGAAAGTTCTAGTGATCAGAGTCATTTTGCGGCTATGATTGCTGACCAAGCTAAAATACCAGTTGATTCTGTCTGGCAAGATGTGCGCGTGGTGGCAAAGCGTTTGAAGGAAGCTGAAATCGCCGCGAATCCAAATGCTGTCAATCCAAAAAGCACTATTGCTAAAGCACGCACATCAAGCGAGATGGGCAAGCGTGTTGACCTTATTGAAAGGCGCTTGTTCGGCTTGATTTTCTTGATGGAGAAAGAAGGTTTAAATGATCAGGCGACATCTGCTAATGAACAAGTTAAAAAGATGGCGGGGGATAGTTATGAATCAAGATTAAAATTGGCTAATGAAAATAAAGGTGACCTAATGTTTGAGGCTGAATCTTTCTTCGGTACTGACGCTGGCGCAAACGGCGAAAATTGGGATCGTCCGATGAAAGAGCTTTTGTCTAATTTTGAAGAAAATATTTTAAGTGATGAGATTATAAATACCATGCATGAGCTAAAGATAGCCGAAAAAGCCGGTAATCAAGAGAAAGTTATGGAACTCGCCAAAAAGTGTCAGGCTTTGTCGATTAGGAAGGCGACTTTGAATAAGAAATAGTAATAATATATAGATAAAATAAAAAAGGAGCGAAAGAGATTCGCTCCCAGTGTTTTAGAGATTTGCGGGCTTAATGCGCCGCCGCGGATGCAGATGTGAGAACTGAACCCATTGGTTGTTCCTGCATCCATTTGTGGATTGCCAAGTCATACAGGCCGGTGTGCACGAAAACTTTTGCGGCTAAAATTTCACGCAGACGGATGTCGGTATTACCTTGCTCGACGATTTGTTTGATAACAGCATCGTAATCCGCCGGATCAACCACCACCGTGACCGACGATCCATTTTTCGCCGCAGCACGGATCAGCGACGGTCCACCAATGTCGATGTTTTCAATACCAGGTTTTTTGTCGAAGGCGTAGAGGTTAACCACGACGACGTCGATCGGAAAAATTCCGTGATCGGCAATCACCTGCATGTGTTCGGGTTTTGAACGGTCTGCAAGAATACCGCCGAAAATGTTGGGATGAAGCGTTTTCAGGCGCCCATTCATCATTTCGGGGAATCCCGTCACGGTTTCAATTGGTGTGCAGGCAATGCCGGCTGCTTCAAGTGTTTTGGCTGTGCCGCCGGTAGAAATGATTTCCCAGCCAATATCGGCTAAGGTTTTGAACTTCTCGATTCCTGCTTTTTCGGTTACTGATATGAGGATTCTTTGAGGCATAGATCCTTTCAATGAACGTATCACTGGTGCTCGATAGCATGTTGAGCTGGTTAATTGTGGATGCAGTGACACATCCTTTAACTTGAAATTTAGTCTTTATTGAGGAAATGTCAATAGCTTGGATTTGTTGAAATTAATCCCACTTGCCCGATTTTAGCCAATATGTTATCTTGTACGAACTATGAAGAAAGAAATCCATCCAGAAAACTATCGCCCAGTTATTTTCGCCGACAACTCAAGCGGTGCTAAATTTTTGATTTCATCTACTATTGCTACAAAAGAAACAATGAAATGGACAGACGGTAAGGAATATCCAGTATTCCATGTTGAAATTTCAAGTGCTTCACATCCTTTCTATACAAATCAAGACAAGACTATCGATACAGCAGGACGTGTTGAAAAGTTCAAGAATCGTCAGGCAAAGGCTACAAAGAAGTAGGTTTTAATGATAAATCTCGATACATATAAAAATAATCCAAAGACCGCCTTCATGGCGGGTCTCTATGAAAAGCTCCTCAAAGATGAGGTTGAGACAAAGGTTATGGCCGAAAAAGATCCTTCAATGAAAGAACTTGTTGAAGCCGACCTTGCTTCTATTGAAGAGCAAAAGAAATCAATTTTGGCTCAAATGGATGAAATCATAAAAAATGACGTAGTTGAAGAAGAAAAACCAAAAGAAATCATCATGGAATTCCGTGCTGGTGCTGGAGGAGATGAAGCTGCTCTTTTCGTTGCTGAACTTGTAGATATGTATAAAAGATATGCCGAATCTCGTGGTTGGAAAGCAGTCTTAACTGAGAAATCAGAGAATAGTCTAGGTGGTTTTAAAGATGCCTCACTCCAGATCAAAGGAACTGGCGTATATGAAGATTTGCGTTGGGAAACTGGCGTTCATCGTGTTCAACGCGTTCCAGAAACAGAAAAGATGGGACGCATACACACTTCGACCATCACCGTTGCTATTATGCCATTACGAAAGAAGACGAAATTAGTCATAAATCCAGCAGATCTAGAAATGGAATTCTCACGCGCTGGTGGTAAAGGCGGTCAAAACGTCAATAAAGTTGAGTCAGCTGTTCGCTTGGTGCATAAACCAACAGGTCTAGAGGTCCGTTCAACAGCAGAACGCAGTCAAGGTGCCAATCGTGAGCTGGCTCTTCAAATTTTGACTGCTAAGATTGAGGCTCTCCAAGAAGAACAAGAAGCTAAGAAATTTGCCAGCGATCGCAAGGGTCAGATAGGTACAGGCGACCGTTCAGAGAAGATTCGTACATATAATTTCCCTCAAGATCGCATAACTGACCACCGCATAAAGCAGTCTTGGCATAATATTCCTGTTATTTTGGAGGGTCGTATACAACCTATTATTGATGCACTTCATGAGTTCGAAAAGACAGGTAAAACTGGCGGGGAATCAGATGATAGTGAATAATTGACTTATTTTACGCCTCCTGCTAAGCTATCCTTCACCTATGTCAGCAAATACAAACACTATTGATTCAATGTTCAGCGCTGGTGCGCATTTTGGTCTCGGCCGTTCTCGCCGTCACCCAACTGTAGCGCCTTTTATTTTTGGTACAAAAAACCGCACAGATATCTTCGATCTTGAGAAGACTGAAAAAACTCTTGAAGCAGCAAAAGCTTTTGTTAATACTCTTGGCAAAGAAGGCAAGACTATCCTTTTTGTTGGTGGCAAGAAAGAAGCTTCAGCTCTCGTTAAAACTGTCGCCATGTCTCTAAATATGCCATACGTTGAAGGACGTTGGATCGGTGGCACCCTCACAAACTTCGGAAACATCCGTAAGCGCATTGAGCGTTATGAGAAACTAGTTTCAGATCGTGAGAAAGGCGAACTCGCAAAATATACAAAGCGTGAACGCATGCTCATTGACCGTGAGATTGCTAAACTCGAGCGCATGTTCCTCGGTATCGTTTCTTTGAAGAAAATGCCAGAACTTCTTTTCCTTGTTGACCCACGCAAGGAGCAAAATGCTATTGGTGAAGCTGCACACGCAAAGATTCCTGTTATGGCTCTCGCTAGTTCAGATTGTAATATTTCAGAGGTTAAATATCCTATTGTTGGAAATGATGCAGCAAAGGCTAGTATCAATTTCTTTTTGAATGAAATCGCTAGTGCATATAACGCTGGTAAAAAGGCAGCAAAATAGGTAGAATATATAAGCTAGATTCTAGATATTAGATTCTAGAATTTTTATTCTTAATTAAAATAATTTTTAAATACTCAAATGGCAACAATTATTACCACAGAACAAGTAAAAGAACTTCGCGACATGACAGGCATCTCTGTTATGCAATGTAAAAAAGCTCTTGAAGAGGCGGGTGGTGATAAAGAAAAGGCCATGGTTATCCTCCGTAAGAAGTCTGGCGAGCTCGCTGCTAAGAAAGGCGATCGCACTTTTGGTGCGGGCGTAGTTCAGGCTTATATTCACGCCAATGGTTCAGTTGGAGCTATGGTTGAGCTCAATTGTGAGACTGATTTCGTCTCAAATAATGAAGAGTTCAAAAACCTTGCTCGTGATATCGCTATGCATGTTACGGCTACTAACCCAAAGTTTTTGAAGAAGGAAGACATAACAGAAGAAGACAGTAAGGCTGCAAAAGAAGTCTTCATGAATGAAGTAAAAGATAAACCAGCCGCTATGCAAGAAAAAATCCTCGCAGGAAAGCTTCAGACTTATTTCGCTGAAATGGTTTTGCTCAATCAGCCTTTCATAAAGAACCCAGAAGTAACTGTTCAAGGTTTGATTGATGCTGCTATGCAAAAATTCGGTGAGAAAGTCGCTATCGGACGTTTCAAGCGTTTCAAGGTTCTTGAAGCGTAGATGTTAGATTCTAGAATCTAGATTCCAGAATCTGAATTCTAAACTATGTATACACTCATCACAATTTTCTATGTCTCATTCTTGGCCATGATACTGATGGTTGCTTTCAAGAGACATGAGGTGAAGACTGGCAAACCTTCTATTTTTTCAAGATTGGGTCAGGGAAGCGATCATATCTTTCATTCTATCTTTTCAAATATCCATAAAGGCCTTTCTTATGTGAATAAGCATACCTTTATCGCTGTAGCACAATGGCTAACTTTCCATGTCCTTGTACGTGTTAGAAAGGTCTACGTTGAGATTAAACATAAGGCTCTGGCGAATCCACACGGTAAACACATGATCGATGCTATTCGTGGTCGTGGTGAGGTAAAAGATCATGGAGCGTCTTTCTATCTTAGAAAGATTGCAGAAAAGAAATAAATAGTTTAAAGTATTGGGACAATTAAATTCGCCGCCTTAGCTCAGTTGGTAGAGCAACGCTTTTGTAAAGCGAAGGTCCTCAGTTCAAGTCTGAGAGGCGGCTCCAAATTTCGAGACCAATTTTGGTTTAGTGTTTTGTACTCGTCGCTGTGCTAGTACTAACTAACCCTGGTGCAATAGACTGTATATCCTCAATCGTATGGAAGCCGCTATATGCTTTTCCATTGATGACTAGACCAGGTAATGGTTGAGTTATTTTGTATATGTCAGCAAGAGTTTTTATAGCAGATACATCTAGATCAGCGTCGAATGAATACACACGAATATTTCCAGGATAGTGTTGGCGAATATAGGTTAATACATCGCCTTGTTTGTCACAATCAGAGCAATTAGCTTTATAGAAGTAAAGAACGATCACGGGCTTGTCTTTACATTGAGCTGCGGAATTGATCAGGATATAGTCTTTGATTTCTAGGAGAGAATAGTATTGCTTCAATGTGATAACATCTGGATCTTGACCACGGCCATTAGATTCCATGTATGAAAGTCTGTCTGACATGTCTCCTAATTCTTTACCAAGATCTGAACTGAACAGGTCTCCGCACGCAGCTGATTTCAAGAGATTGAACTGTGTTTCTGAAGACAGAATGCTTAGAGAAATAGAATCTTGCATAGTTTTAACTTCATTTACACGTCTATTATCTATCCATGAGCTGATGGCTATAGCAGTTATGAAAATAGCTGCTGTGATAATGAAAGTAAATGCATATTTTTTCCAGTCTTTAATCATGTGTTTTATTATTTATTGTTCCTAGCGCCATACAGCTTGCTTGCTCAATACAACATTTGTCACTGAGCGTATGATCCAAAGTGGTGCTATAAGTGAATATAAACATACATAACAAGCAATATCAAATACATGGGCGCGGTTTCCATGTGCTAGTTTCATTCCTATGATTATAAATGTAAGTACAAGCCCGAAAGCGACAAAACCCGCAAAAACTAAAGGCGAAGTATGGATGAAGAACCAATTGAAAGATGGCCATGACCATTCAAACATCTTTAAACCAAGAGCTTGGAAATGAATGATGTAGCTGTGAATAGTTCTAACGATATCGTAACCAAACATTGAAACTATAAATATGACGCTGCCAGCAGAGATAATCATCATAGGAAGAACAAAGCCGCCTAGGTGACCGTACTTTCTTCCGCTAAGAAGAAGTTGTCGATAATCTTTTATATTATGAAGAAATCCAGATGTCCAACGAACACGCTGTTTATAGAGCTTTTTGGGGGTGCGAGGTGAAGACGTGTAAATTACAGCATCGTGTGCGCTGGCAATGGTAAGGCCGTGTGATTGCATGCGTAGAGCCATCTCCATATCCTCTGTATTGTGAGCTTTACGATAATAGCCTATTTTTTCAAAAACACTTTTACGAAAGATCGAAAAAGGTCCAGGAGTGACATATAGGGCACGAAGTTCAGCCAGGACGCTGCGCAAAAATGTTCCGATTAGATACTCAGTCTTTTGCATACGTTGAATGAGTGTTTCCGCATTATAAATATGAAGAGAAGGAACAACCGCCATAACATCAGGGTTTGAAAATTGTTTTATAATGCGAATGAGTGCATCAGGTTTTGCATATGAGTCAGCATCGAGACATCCTACGAATTCAGTGGTAGCTTGCGCTATGCCCATGTTCAAAACTGTATGCTTTCCGCCATTTTCTTTATGGATGACTTTAACTTGTGGATGAGTGCTATATTTTTCTAAAGCCATAGCCGTTCCGTCAGTAGAACCGTCATTGATAGCCATGATATGCAATTTATCTTTTGGATATTGAAGAGCCAGCAAGGATTCAATGGTTTTGCATGCAGTTGTTTCTTCGTTGAAGCAAGGAACGATGATGGTGACACCGGGGAGATCTGGATGTGATTCAGCTGGAGTTTTAGCTTTGCTGTGTAGATCTTTACGGTGTTCAAGATATGTCACGAGGATGAATATCTCGAAATATAATGAGGAAAATAGTATGCACAATGTCACAATTTCTCGGAGAGAATACATGCGAAATAGTATGCCACAAATCTCTTATGTTTACCAGTTTAATTATGTGTTCAGGTTGCTAGTTCTGGCTTTTTGTACTATTATTTTAGCAATGTCATCATCTATGCCACCATTAAATAAACTAACAACTAAAGCCAGAGAAGCCCTACGTCGTGCACACGAGTTGGCTATTGAGCGTGGTCAAAATCATGTCAATACTGTGCATCTTTTATGTGCTCTAATTTTACAAGAGGAAAGTATGGTTACTTCTATTTTGGACAAAATGGAAGTCGACACTCAGATGTTGACTGATGTCGTTTTAGAAAACATTGAAGGAGGTGAAGGCTCTAATGTGCTTTCTCCTTCGTATCAGATCTATCTTACTCCTGACCTTGCACAGATTTTAGATAATTCAGTTAAAGTTGCTGAGGCATTTAAGGATGAATTTATTTCTACTGAACATTTGTTCTTGTCTATTTTTGATATCCCATGTCCAGCGCGCGATATCCTCGGACGATTCAAAATTGATAGAGATAATGTTACGAAGATTCTGATGCAGTTGAAGACGAATCCTGCTCAATCCGATTCTCAACCAAAAAAGCTTCGTACGCTTTATAAATACGCACGCAGTCTCACTCGCCTCGCAAATGAGAATAAACTTGATCCAGTCATCGGCCGTGACGCGGAAATAATGCGCATCATTCAGATTATTTCACGTCGCACAAAAAATAATCCTATTTTGATCGGTGAAGCCGGTGTCGGTAAGACGGCTATCGTCGAAGGTTTGGCTTTGCGTTTGGCACAAGGCGATGTTCCAGAGTCTTTGAAGGATAAGGAGCTTGTGTCACTAGATCTCGGTTCTCTCATCGCTGGTACAAAATATCGCGGTGAATTTGAAGAGCGTCTCAAAAATATTTTAAAAGAGATTGAGCGCTCGGATGGAAAGATTATTTTGTTTATTGATGAGATTCATACTCTCGTTGGTGCTGGTGCATCTGAAGGGTCTATGGACGCCTCAAACATGCTCAAACCTGCCCTAGCTCGCGGCGAGCTTCGTGCTATCGGTGCAACTACTCTTCGTGAGTATCAAAAACATATTGAGAAAGATCCAGCCCTTACAAGACGCTTCCAGCCGGTCTTTGTGCAGGAACCTTCAACAGAGGACGCTATCGCTATCCTACGCGGTTTAAAGGAGAAATATGAGCTATTCCATGGCGTTCATATCACTGATGATGCAATCGTTGCAGCTGTAACTCTATCAAGTCGCTATATCACAGATCGTTTTTTGCCAGATAAGGTAGTTGATCTCATAGACGAAGCTGCTTCGTCATTGCGCATTTCTCTAGAAAATATGCCACCAGAACTCGAGGAAACTCGTCGTAAAATTATGCGTTTGGAGATAGAAAAGGAAGCATTAAAAAAGGAAATAGGGAAAGAAGCAAAAGCGCGTAAAGAAAAGATTGAAGAAGAAATCGCTAATTTGAAAGAAGGCACTTCTGAGCTTGAGCTAAAATGGAAAAATGAGAAAGATACTATCACTGACATAAAGCGTATTAAAAAAGAGCTTGAAGCTTTGCGTATGGAGGCTGAGATGGTTGAAGCACGCGCAGATCTTGTGAAGGCTGCTGAAATCCGTTACGGGAAATTACCGGCTTTGGAAAAAGAATTGGAACAAAAGTCAAAGCGTTTGAAGAAGTTGCAATCATCACGTCGTATTTTGAAAGAAGAAATCAACGCTGAAGATATTGCTGCAGTCGTCTCACGTTGGACAGGTATACCTGTTTCAAGAATGCTAGAATCTGAAGCGGTTAAGCTTGTTCGCATGGAGGAAGATTTGAAGAAAAAGATCGTCGGTCAAAATGAGGCTGTCACAAAGATAGCTGATACTATTCGCCGTTCACGTGCAGGCATCGCTGATCCGAATCGTCCAATCGGCTCGTTTATCTTTCTTGGTCCAACTGGTGTAGGTAAAACTGCTCTAACAAAAACTTTGGCGGAATTTATGTTCAATGATGAAAAGGCTCTCATTCGAGTTGATATGTCTGAGTTTATGGAGAAGCACTCTGTTTCAAAATTGATCGGTTCGCCTCCAGGCTACGTTGGTCATGATGAAGGAGGAAATCTTACGGAAACAGTTCGTCATCGTCCATATTCAGTCATTTTGTTTGATGAGATAGAAAAGGCACATCCTGAAGTCTTCAATATTTTGTTGCAGGTTTTGGATAATGGTCGTCTTACGGATTCAAAAGGCCGTATCGTGAACTTCCGTAATACTGTTATCATCATGACTTCTAATATTGGCGCTCAGCATATTGAGCGTATGGAGAAGCTTGGTTTTTCAAATCCGATAAATCCTGATGCGACTGACGCCAGTCGTGATCGTGAAAATTATATTCACGCAAAGGAAAAAGTTATGTCTTCTTTGAAAGATTATTTCCGTCCAGAATTCTTGAATCGTCTGGATGACATAATTGTCTTCGATATTTTGTCACCAGAAGCAATAAAAGAAATTGTTAAGATTCAGGTTTCCGAAGTTGTTAAACGTTTGGCAGAAAAAGGCATTGAGCTTGTATTACAGCCTGAGGCTTATGATTATCTTGCTAAAGAAGGCTATAACCCACAGTATGGCGCAAGACCACTCCGTCGTTTGATCCAGAATAAGATTTTGACGCCAGTAGCGAAGCTCATCATTGGTCAGGAGTTGAATAAAGGCGGCGTCATAACGGTTGGTTTGAAAGGGGTGAAAATTGGCGTCGAAAGCGAATTTACTTTTGATTTAAAGAAGAAAAGAGGCAAACAGGAAAGTATGGTTGTGATGAGCGATTTGGTGGGGCAGAAGTAGGTCAGCTAATTGCCAGTATGGGCACAGAATGATAGACTCATAATCGTTCCGTCTTTAACAGAACAATATGCGCTGGTCGCATAGCGGCTATTGCAGCGGACTGTAAATCCGCGGCCCTTTGGGCATCACTGGTTCGAGTCCAGTCCAGCGCACAGAAGTTTTCGACAAAGTGAGTCTACTCAACCACAACCCTCTTTAAATGTGCGGGAATATGCACAGCAATTTCATACGATATGGCGCCACATTTCTTTGCTATATTTACGATTGAATTTGCATCACTAGAATCTTTGCTAATTGCCACGATTTCATCTCCGACTTTAACTTCACCAGCGTTAGTGATATCAATAGAAGTTATATTCATACTAACTCGACCGATGATTGGACAAGGTGTACGTCCTTTTCCTACAAGGACATATCCGCCAGATATAGAATTTTCATCTGTATTTGAATGCGAAAGCCTTCTGTCTATGCCTTCAAAATAACCTACCGGAATTGTGACTATTTTCATATTCATAGGAGCCTTGAAAGTATTACCATAGCCGACAGACTCTCCCTCTTTTAAATTTTTGATTCCAGTGATGATAGTTTTCATCTCTAAAACTGGGAGTAGGTTTAATTGTTTGTTGATGGCTGGATTTTGTGATAAACCATAAAGTCCGATGCCGATGCGCGAAACATTGGCGACAATATCTTCAGTCATACGATGCCCGTCGGTGGCTGATAGATGAATATATTTTAATGTTTTAAATTCATGACGGAATCTCTCAGCTATTTTATTCCATAAATGTATTTGAGATTCAGAAAAAGCTTCATCTTCGTTATCAGCATCGCAAAGGTGAGAGGTTATACCTTCTAGGATGACAGGACGCTTGCCGGCACCATCATGTTCAAGTAAATTTATAGCCTCATCTATCTCTTCAGGCAATATGCCTTGTCGGCGCATGCCAGTGTCTATCTTCAAATGTATATGAACTAATTTTGGACGCAGGCGCAATAGTGGAGATCGGAAGCCAACTTTTCCTCCAGTGGATTCCCAGCGATCGATCTTTTGTATTGCTATAGCGCGCAAAGTTTCCATGTTAGTTACAGTGAAAGATATGTTATCAAGATTCGAATCTCGGATAGTTTCTGGTCTGGTATAACCGATGATTAAAATATGAGGTTTGAATCCTTTGGCACGAAGAGCGATAGCCTCAAAGTATGAATCGACTATGAAAAAGGGTATATGATGTTCATTTTGCAAAGCATTTGCAACCTCTATAAGGCCGTGGCCATAGGCATTGCTCTTTAGAACTGGAGCTATTTGATGGTTACCGTGGGCGTCTTTTGGAGCAATCTTCTTGAATTCGTGAATGTTGTGGATAAGCCGGCTTTTAGAGATTTCTACTCGGATTAGCGGTTCATAGGGGAATCTACGCCTTCTAGCCCAAGTGATGAGGTTCATGGGCTTAATTTACCACATTTGTTGCTTTTTTTGTAGTCTTAGGCTATAGTATTGCGACACATTTAATATACTTTCATGTCACAGAAATCACTAATACAACTCAAGAACAAATCAACGGGCGAGACATACTGGACTCGTAAAAATAAGAAGTTGGTTGAACGCAAGATAGAGTATAAGAAATATTCTGCCAAGCTCCGCAAGCATGTAGTCTTTAAAGAAGCTAAAAAATAATTTTGCATAAGAACTAAAAAGGGGGTAGTATGTCACTATCCCTTTTTTGTTAAATCAAAATTCGGGCGATTAGTTAAGTGGCATAACTGCGGTCTCCAAAACCGCTGTCCGAGGTTCGATTCCTCGATCGCCCGCCAAGACGATTTTAATTGAATACATAAAAAAGTACTGGAATTTGGTTAGTGCTGAGAATCAATTTAGGACTCTTTATTTCTTTAACTTTTTGTGTTTAAATTAGGAAACTATGGAACTTATCCGACCATTTGAGGAACTCTCAAAAACCGATGCTGGAACTGCTGGCGGTAAAGGTGCGTCTCTTGGTGAAATGACGCATGCTAAAATCCCTGTTCCTCCTGGTTTTGTCGTTCTTTCAAGTTCATTTAATCGATTTATTCAGGAAACATCTCTTGTTGAAGAAATTGATTCAATTCTCCAAAAAGTTGATCATAAAGAAATCCATACAGTAGAATCAGCATCGGAAAAAATAAAGGGTCTTATTATCTCACAAGAAATACCATATGATATAACGGAAGAAATCAAAAAACATTTTAAAAAACTTGATTGCAAATATGTCGCTGTACGTTCCTCGGCGACCGCAGAAGATGGTGCAGAGCATGCTTGGGCAGGACAACTTGAATCATATTTGAATACTACGGAAATCGATTTATTGGACAATGTTAAACATTGCTGGGCCTCTCTTTTTACTCCCCGAGCAATCTTCTATCGCTTTGAAAAAAGCCTACATACTACACATATTTCCGTTGCGGTTGTTGTACAAAAAATGGTTGAATCGGAATTCTCAGGCATCGCTTTCTCTGTTCATCCTATTACCGAAAACTATAACCAGCTTATCATTGAAGCTGGATATGGTCTTGGTGAGGCAATTGTATCTGGGCAAATTACACCTGATAGCTACGTTGTTGAAAAAGAGCCGCGCAAAATACTCGACATTAATGTGAATACCCAAAGTCGGGCTTTATACAGAAAGTTAAACGGAGGTAATGAATGGAGGGATATAGCAGAGCCAAAGGCCTCTTCGCAGGTGCTTAATGGGAGACAGATTTTTGATTTGGCTGAGGTTATTTTAAAAGTTGAAGGTCATTACGGTTTTCCGTGTGATATTGAATGGGCATATGAAGCCGGAAAATTCTATATTGTCCAGAGCCGACCAATCACGACGCTTAATAGATCAAAGGATTTGGCTGACCATTATCCAAAAGTTCTTGATTATAAATTCACTAGCTCCTCAAAATCAGACCTTGACTATTCGAGATATCAACAACTCTTCTCAACCCACGGAATGTCGTTTTTAACCTCGGATACATTTATGCAGCACTATAAAGATCTCGGGGCTCTTACTACTTTTGCGCACGACAAATGGACGAGCTTCCTGCCAAAAGTTAAGTTGGATCAAACTATGCAAGATGGATTAAAACTCTATGGGGATAGGAAAGCTTTCAAAAAATTTAAAAAGAATATTAATGAGTACTATGAAAAATCGGCTGCATTTTTGGAAAAAACTCTTTCTTCAAAAAATATATCCAAAGATCAATGTCAACAAATTCTTGAGAAAATGAGCGAGAATTTTGTTCATTACTCAAAAACTGAGTTTTTCTATGTTGATGAAGCATATCGTCAGTCAGAGAAGAATAATTCTATTAAAGAACATTTGGCCGAACTTGAAGAAATTAAAAATTCAAGCAGGTCAAAGATGAACAAGATACTTTTCCAGCCCGATTCATATCGTAAGCAATTCATGCTCAAAATATGTGATCAGTTTAATTTGACCAAACATGAATTGTCTTCATACGGCAAAAAAGATATTCTCGCACTTTATGATGGAACAAAACTTTCGGAGTCCATAATAAAGGATAGGGAAAGATCGTATCTCATGAAAGGTCAAAATGGTCAGATTGAGTATTTACAAGGCGCAGAGTCGGAGAAAATCATTGATGATTTCTTTAGCCAGTCCGTCAAAAACGATCATGGTCAGCTCAAGGGTATTACCGCCCATAAAGGGAAAGCCAAAGGTCCTGCAACTGTCATTAAATACGGTTCAGGCATGTTTGAGCGTCTTCCTGAAGTTATTAAAAACATGCCACAAGGCAATGTTCTTGTCTCTGACACGACTTCTCCCGAACTTTTTATGGCTTGTAAGAAAGCTTCTGCGATTATTACCAACCAAGGAGGGATGATGTCTCATGCCGCAATCGTCAGCCGTGAATTGAATATTCCGTGTATTGTAGGTCTCGGTGTTGCGACCGATCTCATTAAGGAGGGTGACATAGTTGAGGTTGATGCTGACAATGGGATTGTTAAAATTCTTTCAGAAAAACAAAAAATTATTTTCAGTAAATACATGAGCCGTGAACACTCGATGTTCTACGCTCATGTGTGGAATGAGGCTAACAGGGATTATTTTGATGAATACATACCCGGAATCAATGTTAAAAATATGGCATATTTACGAAATAAGAACGGAGTACTTGAAGTCTATTACGACATGGTCGAGCTCGAAAATATTTTTGTAAAAATTGAAAAAGCGATTATAGCAAAGCCCGTTATTCTTGATCACATAATTACTGATTTCTATAAGTATCTGGACAAGATGTTGCCATACATTCAAAAGGATAAGACTATCGAAAGCGCATCCGAAATGAAAAAGTTTTACAACAGTTGGATGCGTTGGTGGTCTCCGATGGCTTATATCTTCAGCATTCCTGATAGGGGGAATATGTCTAAAGATTTGCGAGATAAAGCCCTAAAGGTAAGAGAGGAGACGCAAGAATATGCTGAATCAGGTGACCATATCTATATGAAGTATGTTAAAGACAATTATCCAGATTATCTTGATATTGCTACCGTTGTAACTCCCGATGAGGCGTACAGATTTGATTCTCTGTCAAAGGATGAGATTCTCTCCATAAAGAAACGATTAAATGGCTGTGCTGTACTTACCTTGAATGGAGTATCGAGTTTTGTTTCGGCTTCGGACTTTCAACGAAAATTAAAAGAATCCGATATAGAGATTGAAAAACTGGCAATTGAGGAAAATATAAAAGAAATAAAAGGAACAACAGCGTGCAAGGGTTTTGTTAAAGGAAAGGTTAAACTCGTGTTGTCAAAAGCAATGCTCGCGAATGTCGAAAAAGGAGACATTATGGTCTCATACATGACCTCACCTGATTACGTTCCTGCAATGAAGAAATGCGCCGCTATTGTCACCGATGAGGGAGGCATTGTTTGTCATGCTGCCATAGTTAGTCGGGAACTCGGTTTACCTTGCATTGTTGGTACAAAAATTGCCACGGAGGTCCTAAAAGATAATATGGAGGTTGAAGTAAATGCTAATGAAGGGGTCATCAAAATTCTAAATAAAAAATAAACCCAGGAATGCAATTCTTGGGTTTAGTTAATTTAGTCGGCGTTAATTCCATTGTGAAGCGAGTTCGGCTGCAATGCCTGACATGGCTAATTCGACCGTGAGGGCACATACGGTGTATGCTTCCGGACCTTGGAGCCAAGGATTCGGGATGCCACCGTCACTTTCGTTTACGACCCTAAGACGGTCGCTGATAGCTGGGCAGAATATCTGCACTTGGTCAGCTTCAGGCCGCCCGACGCATAGGATGAGGTCAAATTGCGTTAGGTCTCCAATACTGCCTATGTGGCGGCTTTTGTGAGTAGTGAGGTCGTGGCCACGTTCGCGCATTTCCTTCACGGAGTGTTCGCAGGCACCTTGTCCCTCGGTCTCTTTCATGATGCCTGCGCTTTCGATATGGACTTCCAATCCGAGTTTTCGAAGCTCGTTTCGGAGTATTGCTTCCATCATAGGGGAACGACAGGTGTTTCCCTTACAGACACAAAGAACTTTTTTCAATTGCTACCTCCTTGTTTGTTGGTTTCGTTGAAAGGTTAACTACAAAACTATATTATATAAATACGGTGTACGCAATATCTTAGACACAAATCACTAAATAAGTTGTTATTTACTAACTAATTCATCAACCGCTTTTTTGACCAGCATGCCGTCAGCTTTACCGGCTAGCTCTTTGATGAGCATGCCGACGATTTTTCCGGTGGCTTTTGGATCAAAATTACCTTGTGATTTAAGGGCTTCGACACGCGTGCGAACGACGATTTTTACTTCTTCATATGACATCTGACTAGGCATGAACGACTTTAGGATTTTGAGTTCAGCTTTTTCTTTTGAAGCCAAGTCGTCGCGACCGCCTTTTTCGAATTGCTCTATTGAGTCTTTATGCTGTTTGACGCTTCTTTTGATGAGAGCCATAGCTTTGTCATCTGAAAGAAATTCTCCGGAAATATTTCCAGACATCATTTCGCTTTGAAATAGCGCTATCAAACTTCGGAGAGTGTCGAGTCTAATGGTATCTTTGGCGCGCAAAGCGTCTTTAACTTGGTCTTTGATTGTTTGGTGTAGAGTCATAATGTGATAATATTACCACATATTAATTATGATCACACTCCTGATTATTTTAATAATTATTGCCATCATAGCCATCGTCTTTTTAGCTACCCAGCTATTTCGACAAAAGAAAGCTGTTCCACAAAGCGAGGGTTTGAACCTTATACTTCAACAATTGAATGAAGTTCAGAGAAGTATGGATGCAAAGATGTCTGAAAATACTCGTGAAGTTCACACGGCTTTACATCGTCAGTTCAGTGAATCACAGAAGCTTATAAAAGACATTACTAGCGAGTTGGTACAAGTTAAAGAGATAGGCAAGCAAACAGTTTCTTTTGCAGATCAGCTTCAGAGTTTGCAGGACATTTTGAAAAACCCAAAACAGCGCGGAATCCTGGGGGAATATTATTTGGAAACACTCTTGAAAAATATTTTAGCGCCAGGGCAGTACCAGATGCAGTATGAATTCCGCGCACCCGATGAAAAAGGCGGTAAAGTCATCGTTGATGCCGTTGTTTTTGTAAAAGATAAGATCATACCTATAGACTCAAAGTTTTCCCTCGAAAATTACAATAAATTAGTGGCTGAAAAAGACCCTTTGGAAAAAGAGCGTTTGGAAAAGCTTTTTGTAAATGATTTGAAGAATCGTATTCAGGAGACTTCAAAATATATTCGACCAGCTGAGAAGACTATGGATTTTGCCTTTATGTTCATCCCTCATGAGGCTATCTATTATGATCTCTTGATTAATAAGATCGGTGGTGGAAATGGTTCTGGAGGAGGTGAGTCTGATAATTTGATACAGCGTGCAGCAAATAAATATAAAGTCATCATTGTTTCGCCTACATCTTTTTTAGCATATTTACAGACTGTATTGCAGGGCTTGAAGGCGATGCAGATAGAGGAGACAGCAAAAGATATCGTTAAGCATGTTGAACAGTTGGGTACGCACTTGAAGAGATACGAGGAATATCATACGAAACTAGGTACGTCTCTTGGTACTGTGATAAATCATTATAATAATTCTGGCAAAGAGCTTAAAAAAGTTGATAAGGATATATTGCGCATAGCTGGGGAAGCACCTGGTATAGAGGTTCCTGTAATAGAGGGGCCTGATGAGCAGTAAGCTTGCGTTTTTTGGCCTGTTCCTGTATAGTATTTCGACTTATGGAATTTGCAGTCATTCAAACAGGAGGCAAGCAGTACACAGTCTCAAAGGGAGACAGTATTTCTATTGAGAAGCTTGCTGGCGAACACAAGGAAGGCGATAAGGTTGTTTTTGACCATGTTCTTCTAGTTGATGACGGTAAAAACACCACTATCGGTACACCTTACATTGCGAATGCTTCAGTTAAAGGAACTATTACAGAGATCGGTCGTGGTGCCAAAGTTCTCGTTGTAAAGTATAAGCAAAAGAGTCGTTCTGGTTGGACACGCAATGGTCACAGACAGCCTTTCTTCAAGGTTAAGATTGATTCACTCAAATAATTAGAAAGTCCGCTTAAAGGCGGATTTTTGTTTACTTTCTATTACTGAGTGCATTCCTAATTGTCTCACTATCAGCATATTCAAGTTCGGCACCGGTGGAGAGACCTCTTCCCAGGATTGTGACTTTAGTTGACTGAAGACGATCGTTTTCGGCAGAGTTGTTTTTGTTAATGATTTTAGAGAGCGCATCTTTGACAATATTTGCGGTATGCTCTCCGTCAGGTGTTGTGTTCAATGACAAGATGATTTCTTTTAATGGTTTCTTTGAATTTGGTGCGCAATCTTTTTCAACTCGTTCAAGGAGTGCACGTAAACGGATTCTTTTTTCTGGCTCTTTATCGAGTATTGGAACGGTACCACCGAGGATAAAATATAGACCTTTATAAACTCCGCTTTTTTCAACACTCTCAAAATCAGAATCACGAGCGACGATCATGAGTGTGCCAGGGTCGCGTGAAGGATCGGCACAAACACTGCAAATGATTTGTTTGCTTGAATTTACGAAAAGACGATGACATTGAGGACATTCTGAAGTAGCTTTCTTAACTTCTTCTATTAGCTTGATGAATTCAGCAATAGAAGCAGGGGATTTTCCGAGCAAGTAATAGACGAATCGTCTAGCTTGGCGGGGGCCAATTCCAGGAAAGTGGGCGAAGAGTTCTTCGAGGCGGTGTAGGGAGTCCATGGATACTAGTATAAATGATTATTAGAAAATATGGCAGTTCCTAATTATTAAGCAATAATGTATTATATTCCCATGATTTATTTTATTCGACATGGTGAAAGCGAGGCAAATGCAAGACGTACTTTTTCTGGTCAAAAAGACGATTCTTTATTAACAGAAAAGGGAAGACAGCAGGCTTTGGATGAAGGAAAAAAGATTAAAGAGATGGACATTAAAATTGATCTAGTTTTCAGTTCACCTTTGAAACGTGCTTTTGAGACAGCCAAAATAGTCTCTAAAGAAATAAATTACAAAAAAGAAATACTGATTGATTCACGTATTCTTGAATATGACATGGGTGACTTAACATTTACACCTACTATTGAAATAACTTCAAGACGTATGGCTGCTGCCAAAAATGCTGAGGATACGACAGCTTTCTTTAATCGAGTAAAATCTTTTCTAGATGAATATAAAAATTATGATGGCAATGTTTTGATGGTCTGTCATGCTGGAGTAGGCCGAATAATTGAAACAATAAAAACTAAGGGCGACCCTATACTTTTTTATGATATACCCCCATATCCAAATGCTGAAGTTATGAAGCTTGATTGGCTTAAATAGCTTACTGTTGTTTACAAATTACTATTTACTAACTCTGAAAATCCCCAAAGTCTGCTTTCTCCATAGACATGAAAGTTGTCTTTCTGCTATCAAAGTAAAGTTTAGCGATACCAGTTGGACCATTACGATGCTTTTCGATGAGAATTTCCGCCTCCTCTTTTTTACCACCATTATCTGAGTCAGCTTCACGATGGATGAACATAACGACATCCGCATCCTGCTCAATAGAACCAGAGTCGCGAAGGTCGGATAGACGAGGTTTACCACCACGTTGTTCAACGGCACGAGAGAGCTGTGAGAGTGCTAGTACTGGGACTTCGAGCTCGCGGGCGAGATTTTTGAGGGAACGGGATATCTCAGTGACTTGTTGAACAAGGTTGTCGCCAAATTTATTGGCATTGGTTGGAACCATGAGCTGGAGGTAGTCGACGATAATGAGCCCAAGTTTGCCCTCGTTTTTTAGTCTACGAGCCACGGCGCGCATTTTCAAAATATTATTACCAGCTTGATCGTCAATATATATTGGGGCCTCTGAAAGACGTGAAATAGCTTCGCCGATGGCTTTGAAATCATGTTCAACGGAAAGGTTGTGTCCAGTTCGAATTTTCCAACTGTCAACTTGTGATTCTGCAGAGAGCATACGATCTACGAGCTGTTGCGAACTCATTTCAAGGGAGAAGATTGCGACAGGAACCTTGTGATTGATGGCTGCTTTGCGAGCAATGTCTAGAGCGAGAGAAGTTTTACCCATACTTGGACGAGCAGCGAGGATTATGAGGTCAGACTTTTGGAATCCAGCAAGTTTATTGTCGAGTTCAGAAAATCCAGTTGGTACACCACGAAGTTCGTGAGTTGTTTTTGATAGATGCTCGATGCGATCCCATGCGCCGTCAAGAGTGTCTTTTAGTAAAACAAATTTATTTGAACCGGTGACATTTGTCACAGCGTAAAGTGCTTTCTCAGCTTTTTCAATGATTTCATGTAAATCAGTTTCTTCATCGTAACCAAGTCCAGTGATTTCCTCTGCAGCTTTAAGGAGCTCTCGCATGATGTGCTTGTTGCCGACGAGTTCAGCGTAATGGTGAGCGTTCGTTGAAGATGGAACTGAGTTTATGAGCTCAGAAAGATATGCCATACCGCCAACATTTTCTAGCAAGTTCTTTTCCTTGAGGCGTGCGGAAAGTGATAGGAGGTCAATAGGAGTATTCTTTGTATGTAATTCAAAAAGAGTACTCCAAATATGTTTGTGTTGATTCGAATAGAATGCACGATCATTTACTAGGTCGAGTATATCATGCATCACTTCTGGACGGATCAAGATCGATCCAAGCAAAGCTTTTTCTGCCTCAAGAGAGTGAGGTGGAATCTTCAGGTCGCGAGCTTTTAAATATGGGGAAGTAGTGGCCATGGTTTTGATAGAGTCATTATACGATAAATTTGTTTAATCGTAACAACCTTATATCCGGGGAAATACTGGGGATAATAAATTTGGATACTTTAGGTTGCTTTTTGCTCAAAAATGTGATATCTTTCGCGCACTATGTCAGCCGCTCATGCTCACAATTCGCCTGCAGACAAAACTGTACGTCGAAATAAACCTGTTCACGGTGAAGATCGTCTCATCGTCAAAGGTGCTCGTACTCACAACCTGAAAAACATCACTGTGGAGATGCCACGCAATACTATGATTGCTATCACGGGTCTTTCAGGTTCAGGAAAGTCTTCGCTCGCTTTCGATACCATCTTCGCTGAGGGTCAGCGTCGCTATGTAGAGTCTCTTTCTGCTTATGCTCGTCAGTTTCTCCATAAAATGCAGAAGCCTGATGTTGATGAGATCATTGGTCTTTCACCAGCTATCTCAATTGATCAGAAATCTCGCTCGAATAATCCGCGCTCAACAGTTGCGACTATTACTGAAATATACGATTACATGCGTATTCTTTTTGCGCGTGTTGGAAAGCCATATTGTTTGACTTGCGGACGACTAATCCATCGTATTTCAAAAGAAGAAATCCTACAGACAATTTTAAAGACAATTACCGAAAAATCTACACGCGATAAAAAAATCTTTGGTGTTGAAGTCAGTGCAGCAAAAGTTGGTATTTACGCACCAGTCGTTGTTGGTCGCAAAGGTGAATATTATCAATTGCTCTACGATTTACTCGGTAAAGGCTATGAACGTGTTCGTATTGACGGTGTTCCTCATAAACTTCGTGACCAAATCATTCTTGAAAAGAACAAAAAGCACGATATAGATGTTTTGGTTGATGAGATTTTCCTGAGCGAATTCAAAGATAAAAAGAATACCGACAACGCTAAAGAGCGTCTTTCTGAGGCACTTGAGCGTGCTATCCATGAAGCAGATGGCCTCATAAAGATCGCATATCCAGGCCAAGCGGAAGGAAATGAAACTCTTATGTCTGTAAAATTCATGTGTCCTTACGACGGTTTTTCATATCCAGAAATTGAACCAAGACTTTTCTCATTCAATTCACCATACGGAGCTTGTTCTGCTTGTAATGGTCTTGGTACGGAAACTATTTTCTCAGATGATTCATGTAAAGTCTGTGAAGGGGCTAGACTGCGCCCAGAAGCTTTGCATGTAAAGATTGGCGAACAAAATATCGTGGATGTGGTAAATATGTCTATTGAAAAGGCTGTGACATATTTTGAGAATATTAAGCTCACTGAATCTGAAAAGGAAATTGCCAAAGTTGTTCTCAAGGAAATCGATGCTCGTCTGTCATTTATGATCAATGTCGGTATCGAATATCTAACATTAAATCGTCGCGCACATACTCTTTCTGGTGGTGAGGCTCAGCGTATTCGTTTGGCATCTCAGCTTGGTTCTGGTCTAGTTGGAGCACTCTATGTTCTAGATGAACCAACTATCGGCCTGCACCAACGCGATAATGATAAATTGATTAAGACTTTGCTCCATTTACGCGATATCGGTAACACAATCATCGTTGTTGAACATGATGAAGATACTATGTATGCCTCTGATTATATTGTAGATATTGGTCCAGGTGCTGGTGTCCATGGCGGTAAAGTTGTTGTTGCAGGATATTTGGACGAACTTCTAACTGCAAAAACTTTGCCAAAAGGCGGTGGTAAAGAGTCTCTGACTCTTGCATACCTTCGTGGAGAAGAAAAAATAGCAGTTCCTGCAAAGCGTCGTGAACCAAAAGGGAAGATTATGATTCGCAATGGTCACGCTTTCAATATTAAAGATATGAATGTGGATCTGCCACTTGGCGTTATGAACGTCATCACTGGCGTGTCTGGCTCAGGTAAATCTTCTTTTATGTACGAGATTTTGCATAAGAATCTTGCACGTCGTCTCGAGGCTCGTGTTCGCAGCAATGAAGTCATCAATGCAAAGGAATTTAAAGGCTCAGAATATCTTGGCCGTGTCATCTTGATAGATCAATCACCGATCGGTCGCACACCTCGTTCAAATCCTGCGACATACACAGGTGCATGGACTCATATCCGTGATCTTTTTGCAGCAGAAGCCGAGTCTCGCGCGCGCGGTTGGACTGCTAGTCGTTTTTCATTTAACCGTCCAGGTGGACGCTGTGAAGCTTGTGAGGGTAATGGAGAAATTGCAGTCGAAATGCACTTCTTGCCGACTGTTTATGTCACATGTGAGATTTGTGGAGGCAAACGCTTTACAAAAGAAACTTTGGAAATAAAATTCCGTAAGAAAAATATTCATGAAGTTTTGGAACTAACTATCGAAGAGGCGTTGGAATTCTTTAAAGATATTCCTGCTGTTGAAGATCGCTTAAGCACGCTCATGGAAGTCGGTTTGGGTTATGTGAAGCTCGGTCAATCAGCTACAACTCTATCAGGTGGTGAAGCACAACGTGTGAAAATTTCATCAGAGCTTTATCGTGCTCATATGCAAAAAACTATTTATCTCTTAGATGAGCCAACTGTTGGTTTACACTATGAAGATGTAAAAAAACTTATTGATATTTTGCAGCGCCTGGTTGATAAAGGCAATACAGTTGTTGTCATTGAACATAATCTTGATCTTATTAAAAATGCTGATTACATCATCGATATTGGTCCAGAAGGCGGTGAACGCGGTGGTAATATTGTCGCAAAGGGAACTCCTGAAGATGTGGCAAAAAGCGAGAAATCTTACACAGGTAAGTATTTGAAGAAGGTTTTGAAAAAATAGGTTGAAAAAAGTCCACACTTAAAAATAAAAAACTGACGGTTGTACGTCAGCTTTATAATACAAAGAGTTTTTATTCAATATCCGGATTTTCTTTGTATTTGAGGAGAAAAAGCGCGATACTTCCTGTGTTTTTGCAAAAACTTGTTGCGTAACGCTTGATGTCGTAACACATTTCCACGAAGGCATAGCAGAAACTGATGGCTATACCGATGATTATCAGTGATGGAATCGTAATCCATGTGGAATGAATTAATCGCTCCAAAAACTTGAGAAATTTCCCATCCTCAAATTCTTTTCCAATTGATGTTCCAAGGTTCATAGGAATTAAATTTTCTTGGGTTTGGTTTTGAAAGGTTCAACTAACTTTAAACTTGCGAACTGCCGACTAATACCATACTCTTACTATTATGCTCCGTCAACAGTTAAAAAAGCTAAATATTCCTGAAAATCCAGGGGTTTATATATTTCGCGACTATCAAAAAAGGCCTCTGTATATAGGTCGCGCAACTTCGCTCAAAGACAGAGTCAAGAGCTATTTTTCTGTGGATATCATCGAGACTCGCGGACCACGCATAGTAGATATGATCACGAAGGCCAAGTATTTGACTTGGCAGGAAACTGATTCGGTTTTGGAGGCTATCATCCTTGAGAGTGCTTTAATTAAAAAATATCAACCACAATACAATGTTGATGAACGCGATGATAAAAGTTCTTACTATGTTATTATCACTGATGAAGCTTGGCCAAGGGTCTTTCTAACAAGGGTTCGTGATTTCGATGCAAAGAGAGTTGGCAATGTTTTTAATGATGGAAAAAAGTCGTACAAGGTTAAGAAGATATTTGGGCCTTATGTTCATTCTGGATTGATCAAGGAAGCTCTGAAGATTGTTCGTAAGATGTTCCCATTTAAAGATATTAAGTCTTTTGATGTGCGCCATAATTCTTTCTATGAAGCGCTTGGGCGTTCACCAAAAGGTGAGGATGAAAATTCTAGACGCAGATATGCTCACACTATTTCAAATCTGATTCTCTTTTTTGAAGGAAAGAAAAAATTGTTACAAACTAAACTTCAAAAAGATATGACCGCTCACGCAAAGAAGATGGAGTTTGAAGAAGCGGGTAAGATCAAAAGGTTGTTGTATGCGCTGGATCATGTGAATGATATGGCGTTAATAAAGAAACAGGAAGAAAGTAGTAAGGAGCAAGAAGAGAATCTTAATAAATTTCGAATTGAAGCGTGCGACATTGCTCATTTATCTGGCACAAATGTTGTCGGTGCTTTTACGGTTTCGATTAATGGAGAATTTGTGCCGTCAGAGTATCGTAAATTTAAAATATCGAAGCAACAGAATAATGACATTGCTGGACTAGTTGAAATACTCAATCGCCGTTTGAATCATACAGAATGGTCTTATCCTGATCTTATTGTTGTTGATGGTGGCGAAGGACAATTAAATGCTGCTGAAAACGTCTTGAAAGCTAGACGAATAAGTATACCAATAGTTGCTGTGACCAAAGACGATAAGCATAAAGCTTCTGAATTAATCGGTAATAACGAATTAGCTGATAAATATAAGTTTGAAATTATTAAATTAAATGCTGAAGCACATCGCTACGTGATTAAATTTCATCGTACTAGACGAAACAAGCAAAGTTTGTTATAGTCTTCTTTGGAATCTCGGTCTTCTTGTCCAAAGCCCTACGGGCACTTGCCGGACAAACCCTGCCGGAGGCACGTCAAACCCATGAATTGCCTTCTATGTTTCCTTCCCAACGCAAAATGCAAAATTAAGAGTAATAGATTCCATCCCTGCGACACTTCGTTGCAGGGATTACTTTTTATAATTCATTTTATCACTTACTAGAGTCTTTATATTTTGTTACAATGAACCTATGAAGCACTTAACTCGAGTTGGGGTTCTCCGTGGCGGACCAAGTAGCGAATATGAAATTTCGCTCCAGACTGGCGGTAATGTTCTCAAGGTCTTGCGCGAGAAATTTGGAGAAAAATATCAGACTCACGATATTTTGATCGATAAAGAAGGAAATTGGCATATAGATGGCATGGAGACAGTGCCAGAGAATCTATCTTCAAAGATAGATGTTGCTTTTAATGCTTTGCATGGTTCTTACGGTGAAGATGGAAAAGTCCAGAAGGTTTTGGAGATTCACGGGATTCCATATACCGGCTCCGATTCTCTTTCATCAGCTGTCGGCATGAATAAGGTTTTGTCTAGAAATATTTTTATAAATCATGATCTGAAGGTGCCGATTGGAAAAGAGATTTCTTCAAAAGAAATAAAAGAAAATGCTACAGAAGTTGCAAGAGAGCTTTTCCGCTCATTTCCTATGCCAGCTGTGATTAAACCAGTTTCAGCCGGCTCATCTGTAGGCGTGTCATTGGCTCATACTCAAAAAGAATTAGTGGAAGGTTTGAAAAAAGCTGCCGAGCATGGAAAGTCAGTTTTGATTGAAGAGCTCATAAAGGGGACTGAGGTGACTGTCGGCGTAATAGAAGGTTTTCGTGATCAGGAATTATATGTCTTGCCGGTGGTTGAGATTGTTCCAAAGACAAAATTTTTTGATTTTGAAGCGAAATACATGGGGAAGTCCGAGGAGATAGTTCCAGCAAGGCTTGCATTTAAAGTCAAAGAAGAACTTTCAGGTTTAGCAAAAAAAGCTCATAGAGCTCTGGGTTTGCGTCACTATTCTCGCTCCGACTTCATCATTCACCCAAAGCGCGGTATTTACATACTTGAAACCAATACTTTGCCAGGACTAACCGATGAATCCCTGATTCCAAAAGCATTACGCTCTGTCGGCAGTGATACATTCGAGTTGGTCGATCATCTTATACAGGCTGTAGTTTTGTAAATTTTAATAGATATGTTAGAGTGTAGCTCGTCCATTAGTAATGGACATATAGTCGGATTTGTATTAAGTTCTGGTCGAAAATTTCTTTCGGTTTCACCAAAAGAAATCTTTCGATCCGAATTTTGAGATGCAAAATTCGGGCCCGTAGCTCAGTTGGTAGAGCAGTGCTTTTGCAAAGCAAAGGTCGGAGGTTCGATTCCTCTCGGGTCCACAAATTTTCTAAGCGCTCTTCAGTGAAAAACTGAATATGCTGCCTTTACCAGTACCTTGTGAATAAGCCCAAATCTTACCGTTATGGCGGGCTATAATCTCTTTAGACATATAGAGTCCTATACCCATTCCTTCAGTATCTGTTAGACGGGCTTTGTGACCTCTATAGAATTTATTAAAAAGTCTAGGTAATTCTTCTTGAGAGATGCCCATACCGGAGTCTTTAACTGAAAACACTACATCATTGCCAGATCTCTTAAGAGATATATTTATTGTTCCGCCTTCAGGCGTATAGTGCATGGCATTTTCGGTGAATGTCTGTATAACGAACTTTATGCGTGATTCGTCGAATTCTGCAATCAAATCAGGTTCTATCTCTTTGATGACGTTTAGGTTTTTAATAGTGTATTGCTCTTTATGGCTATCTGCTATCTCGTCGACTATCTTTGAAAGAGAGCTTGGAACCATTTTATATTCGTATTCATTATCCTCCGCCTCAGAAATATTCATCAAAAGTCCAGTGAGCTCCACCAACTTTTCATCGGCATTTTTTATGTAATTCAACTGTAGCTTATCTTCCGCCGAAGTGATCTTTGGAGTTAGATTCTCCGAAGCCCATTTTATGTGAGTAAGAGGTGTGCGAAACTTGTGAGCGACGGTGGTGACGAATTCATATTTCAGAATTTCATTCTCACGGAGGCGTCGCCAGATAACAGCAGCTAAAGCTACGACGAATAATGCTGAAACGAGAGGGGATATCCAAATAGGGAAAGAAGGATAGTCTATTTGTATCAAACGGTTTCCGTAATCCAAGAGAGTTATAAAACTGCCGATAACGGCTATCAGAATTGCGTATAAAAAAGCTTGTTTTGCTATGATTTTTATATCGAAGAGTTCATATTTTAATGATCCATAAACGAATATAAGGGCAAATAAGATCATAAAGACCATTCCCCAGGATGGATCTATTTGAATATTGTAAACAAGAAGATTAGGTATGAATCCAATAGTGGAGGCGGTAATTATGGCTAGTAGAAGATATTTTAGCTGTTTCTTCTCTCTAAGGTCTTCACTATTATTCATTGAAAGCAGTATTTCAACACAGGCATAAGGAAGACAAATAACATACAGATATATGATTCTAATCCAGTTTAATATGCCCGGATTATAATAATTCGGAAAATACATCTTGGGAACTGACGGAAGCAGAAATAAATCAGGATATATCAAAAACCAAACGAATAAAAATAATCCAGTTAAATATATTAAAGCAACCGAGTACCAACGTCGTTTTATCTTACCTAAGTAAGCCAATGTGGCATGTACGGAGAACATGCCTATGAAGCACATACTCAAATTGAACATCAGTATATTCTTTGAAAGAATCGGATTTGTGACATTTACTCCTATTATATGCGAGATTGTGAATGCTCCGATAGATAATACAGCTAATACCATCACGGCATTTGCTGAACTTCTTCTGGTGTTGAATAGAATAAAAAATGCTGTGCCTATGGTCGCTATTGCTGAGATACTGAAACCGATGTTATGGATCAGTAGGTGGATATTCATGAATGTGATTATATCATATTTTTATTTTGTATCTTGTCAAAACTGTGGATGTAAGTTAATATTCTTCTCCCATGTCAGCATTTGGAGAAGTATTCAGTACAATATTTGCAGCGATAAAAGAGATACTCTCTGTCTTTTTTGAATTTCTACCAAAAGTCCTTCATGTTTGCTTCTGGGCTTTAACGGGCGTCTTTATTTTACCCTGCGTTTTTATAGCGAATCATTTTTATCCCATGTGGATAAAGTGGGGTGAGGATTTTTAATGTATACTATGTCTCATGAATGCTAACTCAGCCAATCATGAACCTGTTGCACTCCAACCAACCATTTTTATTATATTTGGAATAACTGGCGATTTAGCGTCGCGTAAACTTCTCCCAGCGCTTCTCGGACTTTATGCAAAAAAACAATTACCAAAGCGTTTTGCGGTGATCGGTATCACTCGCAGGACTTTTACGCGCGAAGAATTTCGCGAATCTATCCGTTCGAATATGCATGTTCGTCCAGGGCAATTTAAAGAAGAGGACATAAAGCACTTTTTAGATCATTTCTCTTATGAGCAAGGCATGTTTGATGATCCTGTTTTGTATACCAACCTGACGAAGTCTATAAAAAAGATAGATGATAGTTGGGGTCAGTGCAGCAACAAGCTTTTCCATTTGTCTGTACCGCCGACTCTCTATGAAGGCATTTTGAAAAATGTAGCCGACTCGGCTTTGAATATCCCTTGCGCAGATGGCACCGGTTGGACTCGTATCTTGATCGAGAAGCCTTTTGGAAATGATACGACTACAGCACGCTCATTAGATAAACTTTTGGGTAAACTGTTTGAAGAAGAACAGATTTTCCGTATCGATCATTATCTTGCAAAAGAGTCATTGCAAAATATTTTAGCTTTTCGTTTTGCTAACAGCATGTTTGAACCGCTTTGGCATCGCCAGTATATTGATAAAGTCCACATAAAACTTTTTGAAAAGGTAACCGTTGAAAATCGCGGTCAGTTCTATGATGATATCGGAGCTTTGAAAGATGTTGGGCAGAATCATATTTTAGCCATGTTGGCGCTCATCGCCATGGATGAGCCAAAGTCTTTTGAAGTTGATTCTATACGCCGTGAACGAGCCAGTGTTTTGAAAAAATTGATAAATATATCGCCTCGTAGTTTAGGAAAATACATTACTAGAGGCCAATATGATGGTTATACAAAAGAACCAGGTGTTCCATCAGATTCTGTTACAGAAACTTATTTCCGCATTGAAGCCCATATAAAATCTCCGCGTTGGAAAAATGTTCCATTTTATTTGGAGTCCGGAAAAGCTTTTGATGAAGCGCGTACTGAGATAGATATTTATTTTAAGAGCTCATCATGTAAACCTGGCAATGCAAAAGCTTTCCATGGTGATGATCCAAAATGCATTGAAAAACAAAATGTCCTTACTTTCAGGATTCAACCAGATGAGGGCATAAAAGTTCGTTTCTTCGTAAAGACTCCTGGAGTTTCTATGAATACTGAGCCAAAAGTTTTGAAATTCAAATATGCAGATACTTTAGTAAATTCTGGAGCACTCAATGATTATGAAAGATTGATACATGATGCTTTTATCGGAGATCAATCACTTTTTGCTTCTACTGATGAAATCATGGCTTCATGGAAATTCGTGACGCCTATCCTAGAGAATTGGGGAGATTTGCCATTGAAGAAATATAAGAAAGGGACACAGGAGATTGAGTAAGTAAAAGCATAATCACAAAAAACAAATGAATTTCTTCATGAGAGCGTTGCTCAAAAAACAAATGAAAGGTGTACCAGACGCTGAAATCGATAAGTTCATAGCTATGGTTGAGAAAAATCCTGATTTCTTTAAACAGGTGGCAGTTGAAGCTCAAGAGAAAATGAAAAGTGGTATGGGTCAACAAGAGGCAGTTATGGCGGTTTTGCAAAATAAGCAAGCGGAGTTGCAGAAGATTATAAAGTAAGTAAACTAAATTTCATGTCACTATCCATAGGTATTGTCGGACTGCCCAATGTCGGAAAATCGACTCTATTTAACGCGCTTACAAAAAAGAGTGTGCTTGTGGCCAACTATCCATTTGCGACTATTGATCCATCTGTGGGCGTCGTAGCGGTGCCTGATGAACGCCTATATAAGCTCGCTGAATTTTCAAAGACTCAAAAAACTGTTCCAGCTATTGTTGAATTTGTGGACATCGCAGGTCTTGTAAAAGGCGCATCAGCTGGTGAAGGTTTAGGTAACCAATTTCTTACAAACATTCGCGAGACAGACGCTATTGCCGAGGTCGTTCGTATTTTTGAGGATGACAATATCATCCATGTTGATGGAAAGATCAACCCGATAAAAGATATAGAGGTTATCAATCTTGAGCTCATATTGGCTGATATGCAGACAGTTACTAAGCGTTTGGCGAATCTGAACAGGGAAGTTAAGTCTGGAAAAAAGGAAGCGATCATTGAACATGGTATTCTCACGAAAGTTTTGGCAGCGCTCGAGGCTGGTAAGCTTGCCGGCACTGTTCATGCAGATGAATTTGAAGCGCCATTGCTCAAAGGCATGCATTTGCTCACTATGAAAAAATTCATGTATGTTTTGAATAAGAAAACAGGTGGCAAAAATTTAAATGAAATGAAAGATACGCAAGGCAACCCAGATCCTCGTTGGGTGGCTCTTACGAATTTCTTCAAAGAGACTGGTGCTGGATATGTCATAGTCGACGCAGGTACTGAGCATGATTTGAAAGATATGACTGATGCTGAAAAGGCTGAGATGCGCTCAGGCCTAGGGGGACTGGATAATGGTATAGATGACCTCATCAAAAAAGGTTATGAGCTTTTGGATTTAATTACATATTTTACGACTGGCGAAAAAGAAACTCGTGCATGGACTATTAAAAGAGGTTGGACTGCACCGTTAGCTGGCACTGCTATTCATACGGATTTTAAGGATAAATTTATTCGTGCAGAAGTTATTGAATGGGATAAACTCATAGAAGCTGGTTCATTTGGTGTCGCTCGCGAAAAAGGTTGGCTTCGTACTGAGGGGAAAGAGTATGTTGTTAAAGACGGCGATGTGATGGAGTTTAAGATTTAAAATCCAGCTTATCATAGCAAAATATTTGACCACAATTATATGATTGACACAAGGGTATATAGATGCTAGGATTTTATCCCATACGCCTGTTGCGTATATAGTTGATCTTTAAGCATATGAAAAATAATCGCAGGATACACCTCAGAGTCGGTCATGGAATATTCTGGCTCATTGGGATGATTTTGGTCAAAATATTTCACCTCGATCAGCCTGAAGAGATGGAAGGGGGCAAAAAACATGTCATTTAACTTTCGCCGTGCATCTAGGCATGTAAACGAAGAATCGCCGAAACCGATTGGAAACTCGAGCGGCTCAGACCCGAGCATGCTGGTCGTTACTGTCTTTGGTGGTCTGGCGCTTTTAGCCTTTATCATCGCCACGATTTTGACTCGAAGTTAAGTCGGGTATAGTTGCTTCAGTGCCGTCACAAATTGTGGCGGCATTTTTATTTTGAAAAAACAAGTAATTAGGTTATTATTCAAGGACTATGAAAAATAAGTCTATAGGCACATCTCCGGCATATAACCCAGTAAAAATCGAAAAGAAATGGCAGAAAAAATGGGCTTCAGCCAAGATCTATAAATCGAACGAATCTGCTAAGAAAGATAAATTCTATGTTCTAGATATGTTTCCATACCCTTCTGGTGAAGGTTTGCATGTCGGGCATCCAAAAGGATACATAGCGACTGATATCATTTCTCGTATGAATCGCATGCAAGGCAAGAATGTTTTGCACCCCATGGGCTTTGACGCTTTTGGTTTGCCAGCAGAGAACTATGCTTTGAAGATGAAGAAAAATCCGATGGATCTAACAGAAGTGAATGTGAATAGATTTAAAGAACAGTTGGAGCTTATTGGTCTCGACTATGATTGGTCACGCGAAGTGAATACGACTGACCCTGAATACTACAAATGGACACAGTGGGCTTTCTTGCAGATGTATAAAAAAGGTTTGGCTTATGAGTCTTTCGAACCTATTAATTGGTGTCCATCATGTAAGACTGGTCTTGCTAATGAAGATGTTGAAGACGGTCGCTGTGAGCGCTGTGGCACGCCTGTCGAAAAGAAACCACTTCGTCAGTGGGTTTTGAAGATTACGGATTATGCGGAGAGATTGCTTAAAGATTTGGATGTAAAAACTGGAATACCTCTTCTTGTACATACAAAAAGCGAAGATGCAGTTAAAAAAGGTGAGCCGTTTGTTGAACGTTGGCCTGTCGTGTGTATCATAAAGCATTGGTCAGAAGATAAATACTTGTGTATTAATTGGAAGGCGGATTTCTGGAAAGGTTTTGTAATTGGTGGAATAGAAGGTGATGAATCTCCAGCTGATGCAGCTATTCGTGAAATAAAAGAAGAAACTGGTTACCAAGATATAAAATATATAAAGGAAGTAGGTAAAGTTGACTCGAAATTCTATCAAAAAGTAAAAAAAGTTAATCGTTTTGCTCATTTTACTGGTGTATATGTAGAATTAACTAGTGATAAAAAAACTGAAATCAGTGAAGATGAGAAGAAACTTCATGACCTAGTCTGGGTTTCAAAAAATGAAATGGAATCATTTATTACCCATGAAGATATGCGATATATTTGGGACCTCTTTACTGGTAAAGAAAAACAAGAAATAAGACCTCTACTTGATTGGCCAAATTCTATAAAAGAAGCACAAAGAAATTGGATTGGAAAGAGTGAAGGAGCACTTATTAAGTTTTCAATTATCAATGATCAAAGTTCAAATAAATCTCAGAAAGAAATTGAAGTTTTCACTACACGCCCAGATACACTTTTTGGTGTGACTTATGTCGTCCTAGCTCCTGAGTATGCTTTAGTTGGTGAATTGATCAATTATGTTTCAAATAAAAAAGAAGTCGAAAGCTATGTCGCGCAAGCAAAACTTGAAAGCGAGATAGAACGCACTGACGCTAAAAAAGAAAAAACTGGTGTTGAACTAAAAGGTGTAAAGGTTATAAATCCTGCGAACGGTGAAGAAGTTCCTGTTTGGATAGCGGACTATGTTCTTGCAGATTATGGCACTGGTGCAGTCATGGCTGTTCCAGCACATGATGATCGTGATTACATTTTTGCGAAGAAGTTTAATCTTACTATCAGAAACGTTATCGTTCCGACATTTGGTGAATTAAATCCAAAAGCAGAAAAGACTGAGGGTTCAGCAGTCGTAATATTTGATCAAAATACCAAGTCATTTGGTTGTTTACATTGGCATAATCCTGAAATCTATACCCTTGTTACAGGCGGAAGAGAAAGTGATGACACATCTTTTGAAGATACAGCCAAAAGAGAGCTTGAAGAAGAAACAGGTATTACCAAAGTTATCTCTTGGTATAAATTAGGTGAGGATATATTTTGTAATTATTGGTCACCAGCCAAGAAAGTTTTTAAGTCGGCACGTTCATTTCAATTTCTAGCAATTGTGGATTCAAAAGATATTGGTCAACATAAACGTGAGGAATACGAGAAATTTGATTTGGAATGGAAATCAGCTGATGAACTCATGTTGCTTTTTGAGAAGACTGTTCCAAAGTCAAGACATTTTTTTGAGATATTAGCTAGAGCAGTCTTTAAATTAAAAGAACTTGGTTTAGACACTAAAACTGATATAAAGAAGCTAAATTTTATTAAACCTGTACCATTTACCGAAGAAGGTATTCTCGTAAATTCGGGTTCATTCAGTGGTAAATCATCTGACTCTGTTCGCAAAGACATCACTCTATCCGTTGGTGGAAAGTGGGTTACAAAGTTTAAGTTGCGCGACTGGGTATTCTCGCGTCAGCGTTATTGGGGTGAACCAATACCGCTTATTCATTGTGAAAAATGTGGAATAGTTCCTGTGCCTGAAAAAGATTTGCCAGTTGAATTACCAAAAGTGAAATCGTATGAGCCAACGGGAACAGGTGAGTCACCGCTCGCAGCTATAGAAAAGTGGGTGAATGTAAAATGTCCAAAATGTCGCGGTAAAGCAAAGCGCGAGACGAATACCATGCCACAGTGGGCTGGTTCATCTTGGTATTATTTGCGCTACATGGATCCAAAGAATAAAAAAGCACTTTTAGATCCTAAAAAGGAAAAATATTGGGCACCAGTTGATCTCTACGTTGGTGGAGCAGAGCACGCTACTCGACACCTCATTTACGCACGCTTCTGGCATAAGTTTTTGTATGACATAGGAGCTGTTTCGACTATCGAGCCGTTCATAAAACTTCAAAGTGTCGGACTTATAATGGGTGAAGATGGTAGAAAGATGTCAAAACGCTTTGGTAATGTTGTTAACCCAGATGATATAGTGAAAAATTATGGTGCCGATTCGCTTCGTCTCTATGAGATGTTCATGGGTCCTTTTGATCAGTCGATAGCCTGGAGCACATCAAGTATTGTCGGAGTTAGGCGATTCATTGAGAAAGTATGGAGATTGAGAGAAAGAGTAAAGATTCAAGATTCCAGATTCGAGAATGCAACACAAAATTCAAATGCGGTCGATAAAATTCTCCATAAAGCTATAAAAAAAGTTACAGCGGATATTCAAGTTCTAGGATTCAATACAGCTATCAGCACATTAATGATAACTGTAAACGAAATTGAGAAAATAATTGCTGAAGATAGTGCAGCAGTGATCAATCGTGTTCAATTTGAAATCATCCTAAAACTCCTAGCGCCATTTGCTCCTCATGTTACAGAAGAGCTTTGGTATTCGCTTGGCAATAAGAAATCGATTCATGTTTCAGAATGGCCAGTTTGTGATGAGAGATTAATAGTAGAGGACGAGGTCCAGATAATGGTTCAGGTCAATGGAAAAGTTCGTGGGTCGTTTAAAGCTCAAAAAGACCTTAGTGAAGCTATTTTAGAGGCACAAGCGAAGGAAATTCCTGATGTTAAGAAATGGTTGGATGGTAAGTCTGTGAAGAAAGTTATAGTAATTAAAGGGAAGTTGGTTAGTATAGTTGTCTCATAATTAAAACACTTTTTCACCTCATTACACCACACTCCTTGACTTATTTTGGCTAAGGTGATAAAACTAATCCATTAACTTGTTTGTAATTATCAATCTTATCAGTGTTAACTACTATGGCAACGCCACACATATCATTCAAACCAAAAGTGATCGTCAAGAAACTCCTTTCGTCTCTTCCTGACCGTGCTCGTGAAGTCCTCATATATCGCTATGGTCTTGGTAAGGACGAAAAGCGTCTCACTCTCGACGCTATTGGAAAGAAATACGGCATCACCCGTGAGCGTGTTCGCCAGATTGAAAACTATGGCATTGCCAACGTTCGCAAGTCTGAAGAATACAAACAAGAAAAGGCTGTTTTTGCTGAAGTTGAAACTCTTCTCAATTCTCTCGGCGGCATCGTTGTTGAAGATGATTTTCTCGGTCACATTTCAAAAGATGTCAGTCTTCAGAATCATATGTACTTTTTGCTCGTAGTCGGTGAACCTTTCAAGAAAATAAAAGAAGATGATGATTTTCGCCATCGTTGGCATGTGAATGAAGAGCTTGCAAAGAAAGTCGAAGAAGCTTTGAAAAAACTTTATGGAAATTTGAGCAACCAAGATCTTCTTCCAGAATCTGAAATGGTCAATAAATTCCTCCAGCACCTAGAAGATGTTTCTGAAAAATATAAGAATCAAGAGGTTATAAAGCGCTGGTTAGGTCTTTCAAAAGCTATCGGCAAGAATGCGCTTGGTGATTGGGGTATTTCTGAATCAGCTAATATCAAGACAAAGGGCGTTCGCGACTATGCTTTCCTTGTCATCCGTAAGCACGGTTCTCCTATTCACTTCCGCGATGTAGCAAAGCAAATCACTGTTATGTTCAATAAGAAAGCCCATGTCGCTACGACTCACAACGAACTTATTAAGGATAAGCGTTTCGTACTCGTTGGACGAGGGCTCTATGCTCTAGCAGAATGGGGCTATGTTCCAGGAGTCGTTCGCGATGTTATCAAATCTGTTTTGACTAAGAACGGTCCAATGACCAAGGAAGAGATTATAGATAAGGTTATGAAGGAGCGTTATGTCAAAGAGAACACAATTCTCGTCAACCTCCAGAACCCAAAGTATTTCAAGAGAGATAAGGATGGTAAATATACACCAGCAAATTAGTTTGTTATACTAGGTGCATGTTTCAGTCGCTCATCACACTTCTACAATCACAGGTCATCCAACAAGCTCTAGGATATATCGTATATCTATCTCCGATTTTGTTGGCCATCATCCTCGGTCATATATTTTGGCCACTATGGCTCCGATATGTTCGCGCTAAGTTCTCATATAGTTTAAAGTACACTCTTCTAGAATTGCGTCTACCAAAAGATGTATTCAAATCTCCTCTAGCTATGGAAGTCGTTCTTCAGGCTATACACAATACTGCAAATGGCAGTCACTATGCTCAATATTGGAAAGGCGAGTACAGACCTTTTTATTCTTTAGAAATAGCTTCTATAGAGGGACAAGTTAAGTTTTATATTTGGACGGAGGATCGAAGAAAGACTGGTGTGATGTCAGCATTGTATTCTCAATATCCTGGAATAGAGATCATCGAAGCTCCAGATTATTCTCAATCAGTGCATTTTGACCCAAGCACCATGAAAGTTTGGGCCGCTAACTATAAATATACGAAAGATGCTAAAAAAGGAGAGCATTACCCAATAAAGACTTATATAGACTACGGACTCCATGATGATCCAAAGGAGGAATTAAAGGTTGATCCGCTTGTGCCAGTTCTTGAATTTTTAGGCAGCGTTGGCCCAAATCAACAAATCTGGATTCAGCTGATAGTTCAGGCTCATATAAAAAATGACAAAAAACCTGGTCATCTCTGGAAAAAAACCGATAGATGGAAAGATGATTCTGAAAAATTAATCAATAAAATTCTCGTTCGTGATGGAAAAACTAAAACCAGTGCAGGAGAGCCAGATCCAGAGACAGGCTACACAAGACTCCCTTTAATATCAAAAGGTGAACAAGATATTGCGCACGCTATAGAGCGCCGTTTAGGTAAGCAGGCTTTTGATGTTGGTATGCGAGCTATCTATGTCGCAAAGAAAGATACTTTCAATACGCCTTTTGGCGTTGGTGGTTTGATCGGCGCATTCAAGCACTTTACTACTGAGCATATGAATGGTATCAAGCAAGATGGTGATACTTGGATAGCGAAATTCGCCGGCGTTCCATGGGAAGACTATCGAGACACCAGAAGAAATTATTATTCACGTGGAGCTATCAAAGCTTATCGCCGCAGATCTTATTTTTATCCGCCATATGAAGGCGACCCAATGGTTATGAGCGCTGAGGAATTGGCGACATTATTCCATTTGCCTGGAGCAGTTGCTGGTACGCCAACTTTGAACCGCGTTCCTTCAAAGAAGGGAGAAGCACCTGTCAATTTGCCTATTTAAGATGTATTTATTTTTTCAAAAATACGCACTCAAAATCGGTGCCGTTTCAGCTTTCGTGTTGTTATCCTTGGCCTTGATTATCATTCAAGTTTCTCGCTCGCCAAGCTATTTTCCAGTTGGAACTATTGTGACTATTCCGGCCGGTGCAACCGTCACTGATGCTAGTCACATACTTGCGCAAGCTGGCATTATCAGATCTTCTTTTGCTTATGTTGCATATACTATTTTGATTCACGACGGACATGGTATAAAAGCCGGAAGCTATCTATTTGATCAACCTCAATCTGTTTTGCGTGTGGCTTACAGGCTAGCTTTTGGTATTCAGGGATTGATGAAGATAAAGGTTATGATCCCTGAAGGATCTGATTCGGCGGACATTACAAAGATTTTAAGTGATGATATTAGCGGATTTGCTTCTAGTAGTCTTCTTGTGTCGACTACATTCTTGGCGGAAGCAAAAGCGAATGAGGGTTATCTCTTCCCAGACACCTATTTCTTTTATTCAAATACAACCCCTGATCAAGTGATTGGGGCTATGCGCGCAAATTTTGATGAACAGATAAAATCTATCGCAACTTCGTCAGCTAATTTTTCAACTAAGAATCATGTGTCGATGAAAGATATAGTGACAATGGCATCTATCGTTGAGAAGGAAGCGACTTCAACTGCTGATAGACAAATCATTGCCGGCATTTTATGGAAACGAATCGCAAACAACTATCCTTTACAGGTTGATCCGCCTTTTTATTATTTTCTAGGAAAAGATTCTTCACAATTAACATCGGCTGACCTTGCCGTGGATTCGCCTTATAATTTGTATAAGAATAAAGGTTTGCCACCAACACCAATAGATAATCCTGGGCTTGATGCTCTCTTTGCTACAGTCAATCCTACACCTACGAAATACTGGTACTATCTTTCAGATAAAAAAGGTGGTATGCATTATGCTATTACCTATGAGCAACACCTCGTCAATAAAGCGGAATACGTCAACTAAAGTTTTTGTTGGCATGTCTGGCGGAGTAGACAGCTCTGTTTCTGCAGCTTTGCTTATCAAAGCGGGCTATGATGTTACAGGTGTCTTTATAAAAGTCTGGCAGCCTGATTGGGTAGAGTGCACATGGAAAGAGGAGCGACGTGAAGCTATGAGAGCAGCTGCGCATCTAGGAATTCCCTTTGTTACACTTGATCTTGAAAAAGAATATAAGGAAGGAGTTATCGACTACATGATCTCTGAGTATCGAGATGGACGAACACCGAACCCTGATGTTATGTGCAACCGTGAAGTTAAATTTGGGGCGTTTTGGCGTTGGGCAGAAAAACAGGGTGCGGAGTATGTGGCAACAGGACACTATGCGCAAAATATCGATCAGAAATTATTTGCTGGTACGGATAAAAATAAAGATCAATCATATTTTTTGTGGACTTTAAATAAAAATGATTTGAAGCATGTTCTTTTTCCTATAGGACATTTGGAGAAATCAGAAGTGCGTAAATTGGCGAAGAAGTTCGGTTTACCAAATGCAGATAAGAAAGACAGTCAAGGTTTATGTTTTATTGGAAAAATCGATGTTAAGGATTTTTTGAGACATTACATCAAGGATGAAGCGGGCTCTCTCGACGGAAAAGTTTTAAATGAAAAAGGTGAAGTTATCGGTAAGCATTCAGGGTCGCTCTTTATAACTATCGGGGAACGACATGGCTTTACTATTGCTGCGAAGTATAAGACGCCGAATGATGAGAGATATTATGTGGTTAGCAAGGATGTGGAGAGGAATACGGTGACAGTGAGTAATAGAATTAGGATTCAAGATTCCAGATTCGAGACACAAAAAAAAGAGATTAGGATTTCAAGAGTGAATTGGTGTTGTGAGGTGCCAAAAGTTGGTGAGCAGATTCAGATTCGCGTTAGGTATCGCCAACCCTTAGTTGATGCGACAGTTAAGTCTATAAACGATTTGTCGGCTGTCATTGTTCCTGAAAAAGAAATTGACGCTGTAACGCCTGGGCAGTCTTTAGTTATGTATAAAGGCGAGGAATGTTTGGGTGGGGGAATCATCTGATAGGTTTTTGTGATTAGATTTGATAGACTTTCTATATGAAAAAAGAAAACAATCAGTCTCACAATCAAATAACTCCGACAGCTGATCTGATTTGTTATTACCGTATCTTTTCAGATACTCCGTATACAAAAGATATAGCTAAGATCACTAATGCTGAAAAGACAGCAAAAGATATTTTAGGAGACACATTCAATTCCTCATATCCAATGGCAGTTATGGCAGAAAGTAGGTACAAAAGAATAGACGAAAAGATTAAAGGATACAAAAATATCCTAGAAGTAGCTGTTGGAAGATCTCCAAGAGGTTTGATTTTTACAGCAGATAAAGATGTTAATTATGTGGCTACAGATCTACCTGATTCCTTGGAGAATTATAAAGCCATCATGTCAGAGCTTTTGAAAAAGTATTCTCTTACAAGACCTAACCTTAAATATGTACCAGTTCATGTTCTTAACTCTGAAGAATTAAAATCAGCTTCTGACTTATTACCAAATGGTCCAATCGCTTTTATTTCTGAAGGATTAATGATCTATTTACCAAAAGAGGAGAAAAGGATATTTTTAGAAAATATTAGGAATATTTTGAAAAAAAGAGGAGGTATCATGGTTACTCCAGACTTGATGGTTTTTGGAGCAAAGACAGCACAGAATAATCCTGTCCTGGCTAAAGTAGCTCAGTCATCAGGAAGAGACATGAGAGATTTTGGATTTAGTGATCAAGCTGAGGCGGTTAAATTTCTAAACGATATTGGTTTTAGTGTAGATGTCTCTACTCCAAATGTACCAATAAAATCAATAACTGAACTCCAGCTAGAAAATAACCCTTTAATTAAAAGATATTTAGATATGCCAGTGTGGGTATTGAGTGTTAAAAAATAATGTGATGGCAACTAGTAAAATAACCCATAAGATTGTAAACTGTACCCATGAATCACTTGATCTCAATCGTAAAATCTGATGGTACAAAGCAGCTCTTTGAAGAAGAGAAATTGGTGACTTCGCTCAAGCGAGTTGGTGCACCACAAGAAGCCATAGATGAGATTGTCGATGAAGTTGAAAAGAACATGAGAGACGGCATGACGACCGAAGAGATATATCGAACAGCTTTTAATCTTTTGAGGAAGCATTCTCACCACACTGCAGTAAAGTATTCCATTCGTCGAGCATTGATAGAGCTTGGTCCAGACGGATTCCCATTTGAAAAGTTTGTGGCGAAAGTATTTCAATTCTGGGGATATCAGACTATCACAGATCAAACAGTGCTCGGAAAATGCATCACTCATGAAGTCGATGTTGTGGCTTGGAATGCAGAGAAGCTCGTTATGGTTGAAGCAAAGTTTCATCATGAATTGAATATTAAATCTGATTCAAAGGTTGCTCTATATATAGAAGCTCGTCGTGAAGATTTAGCTGGAACAGATTTTGATTACGGAGGCATCAAGAGAAAGATCGATGAATTCTGGCTAGTAACTAACACAAAATTTACAGATCAAGCTATCACTTACGGCGAATGTAACGGTTTGAAGATGTTGGGCTGGAATTATCCTTCTCACGGCAATTTACATGAGATCATTGAAAAAAATAGTCTGCATCCTATAACTTGTATAACCACTCTCACTCATCAACAGAAAAAAGATTTGATTGGCAGAGGTGTCTTGACTTGTGCTGACCTTATTCGTGAACCTCAGGCACTCGACCAAGTCGGAGTGAAAGGTGAAGATGCAAAAAAGGTTGTAGAAGAAGCACAGATAATTATCAAGGTGGGGAAGTGATTTGATTTACGAAGATGCTTAAAGAGAAATTACTAAAAACGAAGAAATGCGACCATACAAGTGTCGGAATGTTTGTTTGGAATGATGGTAAGTTATTGTTGATAGAACGAAAGAGATTTCCATTCGGTTTTGCTGTACCTGCTGGGCATGTGGATGGTGACGCTTCATTTGAGATAGCCGCTGTGCGAGAATTGGGGGAAGAGGTAAGTCTTAAAGCTCTTGATTTGGAACTGATCCTAGATATTCGTAAGGATAATCCCTGTCGTCGAGAAGATGGCACGTGGCATCATTGGAAATTATATAAAGTGAATGTTTCTGGAGAATTGAGTAGAAGTTTGGGTGAAACCAAACAAGCCCGCCTATTTACTGTAGATCAGATCAAGGATTTATCAAAAAGAACTGAAAAGTATATGAGGAAAGAGATATCAGAAGATGAATGGGAGAAAAGCCCTGGACTGGAGCCAGTTATGTATGAATTATTTAAGGAATTAAATATTATATAAATTATATGAAAGTATATGTATTAGGTAGCAATAGTTTTGTGAATGAAATGGTAAAAACAAAGGATGAATTACGTGCACTTGGTCTAGATGGCTGGATTCATCAGGATTATCAAGATCATGTTGATGGAGTCGTAAAAGCTATACCAGAAACTCACGGATTAAATGGTGAGAGTGCTGATTTTAAAAGAGCTCACGATTATATAAATCAACATTACAAACATATTCTAGAGAGCGACGCTATCATAATAGTCAATCTTGAAAAGAAAGGCATAAAGAATTATATCGGCGGCAATTGTCTCATGGAGATCGGTATGGCTTATGTAAATAAAAAGAAAGTTTTTCTCTCAAATGATATGCCCACAGATTTACCTTATTTAGACGAGATAAAAGCTATGGACCCTATTTGTTTGCATGGTAACCTAAGTAATATCAAAAAATATATAAAGTAGTATGAAAAAACAAGACACAAAAAAGAAAAATAAAGGATTAAAGAAACCTGCAAAAACCGTAGTTATTTGTTCTAGCGCTTCATTCTATAAGCAAGTGATCGAAGTTGCTAAAGAATTGAGAAAGATGGGGTTTAAAGTCGTGGTGCCTCTAACGGCTGGAGTTATGGAGCGTACCAAAGACTTTAGCGTCAACACCTATAAAACATGGTTTGGCGATGGCGGTAAAAGCTACTCTCGTAAGACTTTCTTGACTAAGCATCATTTTAAGAAAATTGAGAAAGGGGATATTGTGCTTGTTTTGAATTATGAAAAAAATGGAAAGCCTGGCTATATCGGTGGTGCAGTTTTGGCAGAAATGTCTGTGGCACTGCATTTCGGCAAGAAGATATATGTTCTAAATGATATTGATGAAACCGTTAGCTACAAGGAAGAGATTCTGGGAACATTGCCGGTATTTTTAGGCGGTAAGATTGAGAATATAAAATAAAATTGCCACCGGATTAAATCAGTGGCATTGATATCACTCTTCTAAATCAAGCTCGCTTAGCTTTCGGATTATTTGCTTTGCGCCTGCTTTTATCAGAATATTGGAGACATTGTGGCCATTCCTGATTATTCCAACAGGAACCATTCCAACACGCTTACTATCACGCATATCTGTGGCAAAGTCACCAACTGAATATACTTCGTGAGGTTGGGCATTCAAGGCTTTGCAAGAATTCTCGAATGCTGAAACTTTATCTGGTGACACTTCACAGAAAATACAATCAAATAAGCCTGTGCATTTGTGTTTCTGCATCAAAGATTCAAGAATGTTTTTTCTTTGGCCAGTTACCAAACCGATGTTGTAACCAAAAGAGCGTTGTAAACAGATTGCTTCGAACACATCATCGAACAGCGGGGCACACTGATGGTTTGAAGCCTCGTGATACATTTCCCAGATTTCTCTGTCTGAAACTGATTTTGGAAAACCATTATCCCAATAAAAATTGGTATATGGTGGACCAAATGTCTCAATATAGGTCTCAAACGACGGCGGGGTGCAATTGTGGCGTTTGAAAATCGATACGGTCGCCTCAAAGGCGATGGATATACTGTCACACAACGTTCCATCCCAGTCATAGATTATTGCTTTTTTCATAGATTTAACTTTCTGTTATCAAAATTAACATATAAGTATTTGTTTAGCCACAACATATCTGAATATGTTAAAATCGAATTATGTCAAAAACCGACTTAATGCGCGCTATAAAAGACGAGATACTTGCGCTCAAGGAGTCTTCTCTCTATGAATATCGAACGACAAATAAATATTTTCCGGTGATAGGTGAGGGCAGTCATGATGCAAAGATTATGTTCGTTGGTGAGGCTCCCGGCAGAAACGAGGCGAAGACGGGTAAGCCTTTTTGCGGTGCTGCTGGAAAAGTTTTGGATGCGCTTTTGGAGCATGTGGAAATTCCGCGTAATTCGATTTACATAACAAATATCGTTAAAGATCGTCCGCCAGAAAATCGCGACCCGACTTCGCGCGAAATCGAGGTCTACGGGCCGTTTTTAGACAGGCAGATAGAGATCATCAAACCTCGCGTAATAGTAGCTCTCGGTAGATATGCTATGGGCTACATCATGAATAAGTTTGGTCTAGGCTTAGAGTTGGAACCTATCGGTAAAGCTCATGGCAAAGCTTATTTTGCCAAGGCTTCATATGGCGATGTCGATATAGTCACTCTGTACCATCCTTGTGTCGCCGTGTATAATCCAAACAATCTTCCAAATCTGAAAAAAGACATGGAGATACTTAAAAAATATGTCTAAAACAAAAGTTCAAAACAATAAAAATACCTGGAATTTATCATTGTTATACTCATCACCCAAAGACCCTCAAATTGAGAAAGATGTAACCGCCTTTGAGTCAGAGGTTAAAACATTTGCAGATAGATATGATATCAAAAATTCCAAAGGAGAGTTGGTTTGTTTTTCTGATGATAATATTTTTCTAGACGCTCTTAAATTATATGAAAAGATATCAGCGAATCAATCAATGAAAGCTTTATTGTATTTTATGTATTCTACTCATATGGATGCTCGTAATAATGACGCATCGGCTAAGTTAGCTCTATTGGAAAACCGTATAACTGTAGCGTTAAGCAATATAGTCTTCTTTTCGGTTTCTTTGAGTAAAATCAGCCTGACTAGGCAAAAAGAACTTCTGGCTGATAAAAAATTTGCTCATTTTAAGGTTTTTCTTGAAAGAATCTTCAGTGATGCAAAGTATATGCTTTCAGTTGCAGAAGAAAAAATTATGAGTGTGAAAGATTTGCCGGCTCGCAGTATGTGGGTTTCAGCCAATGAACGTATCTTGAGCACACAGACCGTTTCTTGGAAAGGAAAGCAGATCCCTGTTCAAGCTGCTTCTCAATTGATTCCAAATTTGCCAACTGCAGCTGAAAGAAAAAAACTTTTCTTTTCTTTAACTTCGACTCTAAAAAAGATTGCTCCATTTGCAGAGGCTGAAATAAATGCTGTATTCACAGATAAAAAAATTAATGATGAATTACGTAAATACGCTACTCCATATGAGACTACGGTTGTTAGTTATCGTAATGACCCAAAGGTTGTAGATCAACTAAGAAAAGTCGTCACTGATAATGTAAAAGTGGCACATGATTTTTACAGACTGAAAGCAAAATTACTTAAACAAAAAAGTTTGGCTTACTATGACCGTGGAGCTAAGATTGGTGTAACAAAATCCAAATATACTTTTGATAAAACCATTTCTATCTTAAAAGATATATTTGGTTCTATTGATCCACAGTTTAAGTCTATTCTTGAAGGATATATAAAAAATGGTCAGATAGATGTATTACCACGAGTCGGTAAACGTGGTGGCGCTTACTGCTCTAGCTCATATCACAATCCGACTTTCATTTTATTGAATCATACCGACGATCTGCACTCTTTCACTACTTGTGCTCATGAGCTGGGCCATGCTTTTCATTTTGAATTATCGCAAATTCAAAGCGCTCTGTATTCAGATATATCAACCTCGCTAGCCGAGACAGCCAGTACTCTATTTGAATCAATAGCCTTTCGTGAGATATATAAGACGTTGTCAGATAAAGAAAAGATAATAGTCTTGCACGATCGCATCAACGATGATATTTCTACTATCTTTCGTCAGATAGCATGTTTCAATTTTGAACTTGATCTGCACGCTGCTCTGCGGGCAAAAGGTTATCTTTCAAAAGAAGAGATTGCGGATATTCATAATAAAAATATGTCGATGTATCTCGGGCCTGTATTTAATCTGAAGCAGGATGATGGATATTTCTTTGTAACATGGCCTCATATTCGCAATTTCTTTTATGTCTATACTTATGCTTACGGTATGCTAGTTTCAAAGGCTTTATTGCGAAGATATAAAAAAGATCCATCTTTCTGGAAAAAGATCGAGCAGTTCTTATCGGCTGGAGGAAAAGATTCACCAGAGAATATATTGAAAGAAATAGGCATAGACGTGTCATCACCAGACTTTTTCAAAGAAGGATTGATGGAAATAGCCGATGACATTAAAGAGTTGGAAAGATTGACCAAGAAAGTTAAATAAACTTATAAAATTTATTGATTTTGAAAATCGTATTTTTTTTGCTACACTAGAGCGCATGCAACAAGGCCTATCTTCATCTGAAATCCGTTCTCGATTCCTTAAGTTTTTTGAGAAAAGGGGACATAAGATCATCCCGTCGGCTCCACTGGTTCCAGAGAATGACCCCTCTGTGCTTTTTAATACCGCTGGTATGCAGCCACTTGTGCCATATCTCATGGGCAAACCTCATCCAGCGGGCAGTAGAATCGCAGATGTTCAAAAGTGCGTCCGTACAACAGATATAGATGATGTTGGTGATAATCGCCATCTGACCTTTTTTGAAATGTTAGGAAACTGGTCTTTAGGAGATTATTTCAAGGAGGACGCTATTAAATGGAGTTATGAACTTTTAACAGATAAGAAGGAAGGATTTGGCCTCGATCCAAAACGTCTTTATGTCACAGTTTTTGCTGGCGATGATAATTCACCGCGCGACCTTGAGGCAGCCAAAATGTGGGAATCTGTCGGTGTGCCTAAGAGTAGAATATATTTTAAAGACTCCAGTGCCAATTGGTGGCCAGCTGTAAAAGGCAAAGACACTTGGACAGGTCCTACAGGTCCATGTTCTGAAATGTTTTACGATATAACCGCTCAAGGCTTAGGAGATATGACTCCTTCAGAATATGATAAGGCTGATGAAAATGGAAAAGTGATAGAGATTTGGAACGATGTTTTTATGGAATATGAAAAGAAGGATGGTGCTATCGTGGCTAAATTAGCTAAGAAAAATGTAGATACAGGAGCTGGTTTGGAAAGAATTTGTACTGTGGTTCAGAAAAAAGAGACTGTTTTTGATACAGATTTATTTAAGCCGCTTATGGATGAGATTAGAAAAGAGTCTGTCTCATATGATGAACGTTTAGCTAGAATATTCGCTGATCATATGAGAACTTCTATATTTTTGATAGCTGATGGAGTTACGCCGTCAAATAAGGATCAAGGCTATATTCTGAGGAGACTTCTTCGTCGTGCTATTCTACACGCTAAAAAATTAGGATTACCCGAAAGTTATGTTGTCGGAGGAACCACTGCTTTATTATCAGGGATGTATTCTAAAATATATCCAAATATTGCTTCATTTAAAATCAGTGAAGTTATAAAGGAAGAGGAAATAAAATTTAGAAAAACTCTTGAGCAGGGTATGCACCAGTTTGAGAAAGGGGCTGATGCTTTTGAATTAGTGACTACTTACGGTTTTCCAATTGAACTTATAATTGAATTGGTCAAAGAAAAAGGTTTAAGGATTGATATAGATGAATTTAATAAAAAGATGAGACAACATCAAGATCTATCTCGATCTGGTGCAGAACAAAAATTCAAAGGCGGTTTAGCTGATGCAAATGATCCTATGGTTCTACGTTATCATACTGCGACGCATTTATTACATCAGGCGCTCCATGATGTGCTTGGTGAAGGAGTTGGTCAAAAAGGTTCTAATATAACAGCAGAACGTTTGCGTTTTGATTTTTCTTATGGAACAAAGATGACAGATGAGCAAAAGAAAAAAGTTGAAGATATAGTCAATGAAAAGATCGCACAAAAGTTACCTATGAATCAGATAATTATGCCAAAGACTGAAGCAGAAAAGACAGGGGCACGTCATTTTTTTGGCGAAAAGTACGGTGATGAGATCTCCATATATTTTATTGGTCCTATAGCTGCTAAAACTCCAGTCGTATCAGACTTAGCTAATGCTTATTCAAAAGAATTTTGTGGAGGACCACACGTCAAAAATACATTCGAATTAGCTGGTCCAGAAGGAAAGTGGAGGTTTAAAATCCAAAAAGAAGAAGCTAGTTCACAAGGTGTACGCAGAATCAAAGCTGTATTAATTTAGTTTGTGCTATAATATTTAGCGATGTTTTCTTTCTCAAAAAAAACTGAAGGCAAGTTAAACCTGATTTTAGATATTAAGAGCTCAGTTGTACGTGCTACCCTGGTTTTACTTAAAACAGGCGAATTACCTTATGTTATGTGGACTAATAATATAGAGATACCATATAAATCTGGAAGCGATAGTGGGTATATGTTGACTGAGACCATAAAAGCAATAAAAAAAGTTGCTGGAGATGCACATCTTTATACTCATAATGCGAATTTACAGAATAAAAGCCCAAAAAATATTTCTGTAATACACATGGTGCTATCTTCTCCCTGGATAATTTCTCAGGCTCGTACCATCGACCAGAAATTTAATAATGATACGAAAATTTCAGCTTCTCACGTCCACGAAATAATTCAGACTGAGCGCGCAAAACTAATGAAAAATGATGTCTCTTTGACTGGTATCGAAGAAAAAATATTTGATGTTAAATTAAATGGTTATTCTATACCTAAGTGGCAAGGTAACATCGCAAAGACTTTATCAATCTCTTTTGCAATCAGTCTAGCCAGTAAAAAAATAACTCAGGCTTTTATTGATGCATGTAAAGAAGCTGGACTTCATGGTGCGCGCATAGATTTCCATTCTTCACTACTGCTTCAGCATATTGGACTTTGCAGGGTTTTGTCTTTGCAGGATCCTTATGTATTAGTTCATGTACATGGAGAATTGACAGATATCGTCTGTGCAAGCGGACAATCTTGCGTGCTCTTTGGCTCATATCCAGTAGGAATAAGAACTATTACTCGTAATCTTATGAATAATCTGAATGTGTCCGAGTCCACAGCTGATTCGACTTTGACTTTATACGAAAATAAACAGATAGATAAGCTTCATGGTGCTTCTGATATTACATCTATAGATACAGCCGCTTCTTCATGGATTCAAGGATGTTCAAATATATTATCTTTGGTTCCTGGGGAGCATCAACCTCTTCGGGCTATTATTTCTTCTCGTTTCCATGAAGCTTTTTTTGATGACATCTTCAGCAAAATAAATCCTAATATAAAAGCGGAATCTCTTCCAACTGATAAGATATTAAGTCTGGTCAATTTTGAACCTTTGATCATAGAGAAGCTCCGACTGAATGTGTTTTATATAGTTGCTCTTCAGACCTTAGAAACACTTTAATAAATAAAATATATGCCACGCAGAGTACAAGACATAATACCTAGTAACCGAAGATCTATACGTGACATACCGGTTGTCCGTGATACGAAATCTGATAAAAAAGTTGCTCAAGTTAAACAGGTAGCCGAAAAAAGGAATAAGAAAAAAACCCGTCTGCCTTGGTTATTCAGTATTTTGGGAGTGATAGTTATAATCGCTGGAATAGCTTTTGGAATATCAGGGCATTTTGCTACAGCGACTTTCAATCTTGTCCCAAAGATTATTCCTGTTAATGTGAACGGTACTTATATAATTCCAAATGCTAGCGGAGCCTCATCTACTCCTCTCGGATCGTTTGGCTATGAGACTATCAGCCTTTCGGGCACTGCTTCAACGACAGTGCCAGCTACTCAAGGATCTTTCACTCAAACAAAGGCACAAGGTTCAATCACTCTATATAATTCATATAGTTCTCAATCTCAAAAAATCGTTGCTGGTACTAGGATTACAAATAATTCAGGGCTTATATACCGCTTGACCAGCTCGGTTATAGTCCCAGGGTTCACAAGTTCCGGAGTAACAGCTATCCCTGGAAGTATCAATGCATCTATAATAGCTGATCAAGCTGGAAGTCAATATAATATTTCTGGTTCTGATAGCATCAGTGATTTTAAAGTGGTTGCCTATAAAGGCACTCCAAAATATTCCGGCTTCTATGGACGATTGAGCGGAGATGTCTCTGGTGGATTCTCCGGAACACAAATATTAGTACCGCCAACTTTATTAGCTTCAACTACGGTAACATTGCAAAATAATTTAAACACAGAATTATTGCACAATATAACCTCATCAATTCCACTTGGCTATGTTATGTATCCAAGCTCATATTTTTCTTCTTTTGGTAAACCTGTTGTCACGACAATCGATCCAAAGACAGCGAAAATTAGTCTCACCGAAACACTCTACGGAATTATTTTGAATAAAAATAATCTTGCAAAATTATTAGCAGGCGCTTCATCGACAAATGCTTTCGGACTACTAGGATATATAGAACCTAATATAGAGTCACTTTCAGTTATCTTTTCCAATCAAAAAGATTTCTCAATTTCAAAGAAAACTAACTTCATAGCTCGTATAAATGGGTCGTTTAACCTAGTCGGTTCTATACCAGCAAACGCCTTAAAACAAGCTTTTGCGGGCGTTTCAATAAGTAAAACCGGTGATATATTGAAGAAATATACCTCTGTTATAGATGTTCAGCATAGTTCTGCTGAAATCAACCCGCCATGGGTAAGTACAGTCTCAAACGACCAGTCGCGTATCATTATCAACGTAAAAACGCCCTAAAGCCCCATAAAGCGCTTGACTCTTTTAAGGTCTTCTGCTAATCTAGCGAGACGTGCTAATTCATGCATGAATACCCAGATTCCATCTAAAAAAATCTTAAAAGGCATAATAGTTGAAGCTTTGCCTGACACTCTTTTTCGAGTACAAATCGAAGGCAGTGATGAGATTATACTTGCATACCTTGCAGGTAAGATGAAGATGAATAGGATTCGCGTTCTGGTTGGAGATAAGGTGGAGCTTGATCAAGACCAGTATGGGGGCAAGGCACGAATCACAAGACGTTTTTAATATAAATTAATTTAATCATACAAGTATGCGAGTAAAAGCTTCAGTCAAAAAGATTTGTGCAAAATGCAATGTGGTTCGCCGTGGCGGCTACATTTATGTTGCGTGTAAGTCAAATCCTAGACATAAGCAACGTCAGGGCTAGTTTTAAATGATCAATTTTTCAATAATCAATTAATCAATTAATCAATAATAATATGCGTATCCTTGGTATAACACTTCCAGAAAATAAGAGAATGGAGATAGCCCTCACGGTAGTTTATGGTATTGGTCGCCCTCGCGCTCTTCATATTTTGAAGACTACAAAAGTAGATCCAAGTGTAAAGCCAAAAGATTTGACCGTTGATCAGGAAAACGCTATCCGTAAACTCATTGAAGGTTTCAAAATCGAAGGTGATCTCAAGCGTGAAGTAGCTGGTAACATAAAACGTTTGAAAGATATCAAAACTTTCCGTGGCATGCGTCATGCTCGCCATCTTCCAGCTCGAGGCCAGAGAACAAAGACTAATTCACGCACAGTCCGTGGCAATATCCGCAAGACCATGGGATCTGGTAGACGTAAGGAAGAGAAGACATAAAATTAATTAAACAAATATTATGGTTAAGAAACAAATTACAACAGAAGAAAAGACAACAAAAGCTCCAGCGAATGAAGCTGTTTCTGCAGCACCTAAAGCTGTTAGTTCAAAGAAGCGCGTTGAGTCTGGCATTCTCCATGTTCAGTCAACTTATAACAACACAAAAGTCATGTTGACCGACACAAAAGGCAATGCACTTATGTGGGGTTCAAGTGGCGGCGCTGGTTTCCGTGGCGCTAAAAAGGGAACACCGTTCGCAGCTGCAAAGGTTGGCGAAACTCTTGCTTTGAAAGCTGTTAACATCGGTCTAAAGGAGATCGCTGTTGTCGTCAAAGGCGTCGGATCAGGACGTGAGTCTGCCATTCGCGGATTTATCAGTAAAGGATTCATTATCACATCTATTAAGGATGAAACTCCTGTCCCTTTCAATGGCCCAAAGCCAAAGAAGCCACGTCGCGTCTAGTCTTTTATTTATTATTTCTTAATTCACTTATTTAACTAACATGCAAATTGGCCCACGATACAAAAAAGCTCGTTACCTCGGTGCCCCAGTCTTCAGTAAGACTCAGACACAGAAGTTTGCTTTGCGTTCAGAAGTAAAGACCAAAACAAAGGGTCGTCGTGGAAACAAAAGTGAATTCGGTCGTCAGATGTTGGAAAAGCAAAAAGCTCGTTACAGTTATGGAGTTTCAGCTGGTCAATTTAGTAAATATGTTAAAGGCGCTCTTGCGACAACTGGTGACAATGCAAAGAACCTACTCAATTCTCTAGAAAGTCGTTTGGATAATGTAGTTCTACGCGCTGGTTTTACAACTAGTCGTTCGGCTGCTCGCCAGATGGTCTCTCATGGCCACATCCTCGTTAACGGAAAGAAAGTCACTATTCCTTCTTTTGAAGTTTCAGTTGGGGATAAGATAACTATCCGTGAAGGTAGTAAAAATAAGCCTCTTTTCACAAAGTTAGATGAGACTTTGAAGACGGTTAAGGTTCCAGCTTGGATCAGTTTGAATGTTGAAACAAAGGAAATAAAGGTCGAAGGTATTCCAGCTGTTGATGCAACAGAGCTTTTATTCGATGTCAAATCAGTGTTAGAGTTCTATACTCGCTAGACATTATTAATTTTTAGTGTATAATTAATCGTCTATTTATTTTAAATACAAAAACCATGACATACGACGTTATTCTCCCATCAAAACCAAAAATCATTCGTGAGGAAGGTACAACAGGTGTCTATGAGATCGATGGTCTCTATCCGGGCTACGGTCACACTCTAGGAAACTCACTTCGCCGTATTATTTTGTCATCATTGCCAGGCGCAGCTATTACAAAAGTGAAGATTTCTGGAGTTGAACATGAATTTTCAGCTATTGATGGTGTCAAAGAAGACGTCATCACTCTTTTGCTTAATATTAAAAAGCTTCGTATTCGCGTTACAGGAGATGAACCAGTAGTTTTGACTTTAAAAGCTAAGGGTGTAAAAGAAATCAGTGCAAAGGACATAGAAGTTCCAGGACAAGCAGAGATTTTGAATGGAGACCTGCACATCGCTTCTCTTACAGACAAATCTTCATCTATTGATATAGAAATGACTGCTGAAAAGGGTCTTGGTTACGTTCCTAAGGAGGTTCTACAGAAAGAGCGTGTCGAGATCGGCGCTATCACTCTTGATGCAGCTTTCACACCTATCCGTAAAGCTAACTATGAAGTAGAGAATATGCGCGTTGGTGATCGTACAGATTTTAACCGCATTCGTTTATCTATTGAGACAGATGGAACCATTTCTCCACGCGAGGCTATCGAGAAGTCTATCACTCTCATGATTCATCAGTTGAAAGCCATCGTAGGTTTCAAGGAAGAAGAAGTTGTTGAGAAAAAAGAAGTAGGAAATAAAGAGAAAGAAGGTAAATCAGAAAAGATCGAGATGGATTCAGAGCTCATGAAGACACGTGTTGATTCACTTGGTCTTTCTGGACGCACAACCAAAGCTCTAGCAGCCGCAAATGTTCGTACGCTTGGCGGTCTCGCTCGCAAGAAGGAGTCAGACATCATGGACATCGACGGTCTTGGTGCAAAGGGCATCCAGGAAATCAAGAAACTTTTGGCTGAACACGGTGTAACCATGAAGCAGTAAGAATCAAGAATATTTTAATTAAACTACAATGAGACACCATTCAAACGTAAGAAAATTCGGCCGAGAAAAGACACAGCGTCACGCTTTGATGCGTTCTCTTGCTCGTAACTTGATTCGTGACACTCGCATTGAGACAACTTTGGCAAAAGCAAAAGAGATTCGTCCTTACGTTGAGAAGCTTGTCACTCAGGCTAAGTCGAACACTGTTGCTTCACGTCGTTTACTCAGTACTCGTATCCAGGGTGCACCAGAAGTTAAGAAGCTTGTTGACTCTATTGCTCCAAAGTATATGGATCGTAAAGGCGGATATCTTCGTATAGTCCGTATGCCAAAGCGTGATTTGGATGCAAGCCCAATGGCTTTAGTCGAATTTGTATAATATTTAATAATCTAGAAACCCATGAAATACACTATTGATGCAGCAGATAAAAAGATCGGAAGAATAGCGAGTGAAGCCGCTTCTATTCTCATGGGCAAAAAAAGCGCTTCTTTTGCAAAGAATACTGTTGCAAACGCAAAGGTTGAAATCATAAACGCAAAGCGTGCTTATATCACTGCAAAGAAAAAGGCAGGCGGTGTTGGAGATGATTATGTCAGATACACTGGTTTCCGTGGAGGTATTAAGTCACAGACACTCGGCGAAGTTATCGAGATCGGTGGTATGAAAAGAGTTTTTGAACTTGCTGTTTACAGTATGCTTCCAAAGAACAAGTTGCGTACACCACGCTTAAAGAATTTGACTGTTAAGGAATAATTTACTATACATAACTTTATGACAACAAAAACAACAGGAAAATACTTTGAAGCCGTCGGTCGCCGTAAGACTGCTATCGCTCGCGTCCGTCTTTTTATAGATTCAAAAAACAGTTATAAGATCAATGAAAAGTCTCTTGAGGAATATTTTCCAGTAAAGGAGCTCGCTAATACTGTCACTGACGCTATTGCAAAGGGAAAGCCCGCTGAGAAATTCTTCGTTTCAATAAAATTAGTCGGGGGTGGCATCTCTGCTCAAGCTGAAGCTGCTCGTCATGGTATCGCTCGTGCACTTCTCGAGTATGATATAACTCTTCGCGGTGCCGTTAAAAAGCTTGGTTTCCTCAAGCGCGATCCTCGCGCTAAAGAGCGCCGTAAATTCGGTTTCAAGAAAGCTCGCAAGTCTCCACAGTGGAGCAAGCGTTAATCAAACAAAGTCCCCAAAAGGGGATTTTTGTTAGTCCCAGAAAGTGTAGTGACAAGCTCCTTTTTTCGTGGTAGGTTATTTGCAACGGTTATCGGTTAGTCGTTCTTTAACTTAAACAACTCAAACCTCCATAATTTAACTAAAAATATGAACTTTTATCACTATTCTGGCACGTCCTTTCCAGTGGCGAATGTCGTGGCTCTCTTTGTGATCGTTGGCATTATTATTGCCATAATAACGATCGTCGTCCGAGATTATTACTACAGGCCTATCGCTTTGCACAGAATCGAATCGATTTGGGACATGTTTAATGATGTGGAAGGAAACACATACATTTACGATGATTTCGGCAAGCGTTTCAGCGTCCTTGAACTCTACAATGAGGCCTTGCAGAAAATTCGATTTTATCGGATTGACCCAGAAGCTATTGGATGTGAGAGTCTCCATTTATTCCATCGGGCGGCTTGCAATCGCCTAGAAAGGGAGATCAGTAGCCTGACATCTAATTTTCAGGAGAGACTCAGGGGGCTGTCTGAAAATGCAACCAGGACCAGAGAGGTCTTGAGGGAAGAGTATGACGAGCTAATCAATTCGCTTGAAAAAGACCTTCTGGAGCTCAAGGCTGATGCCTTATTATGATCCCAGTTGAGTTACATTTGATCAATGTCGGCTTCTCTTTACGAGCAGCCGATTTTTTTATATACTTCACCTCATGAACGACGATACAAATAAGAAAAACAACCAAAATATCGATAAAAATCAGTCTGATTCAGAGTCAGTGAATGATGTTGTAGACGATGTTGTCATCGAGTCAGATGATACTTTAGATGATTCAGTCATTGCTGAGGAAAACATGACTGAAACTATCAAGAAACTTCGTGCTAAGTTGAAGAAGTCTCAGACCGACGCATCTGAATATCTTACCGGTTGGCAACGAGCTAAAGCTGATTTTGTGAATGCACGAAAGCGTGATGAAGAAGAGCGTAAAGAATTCATAAAATTTTCAAATGAGCGTTTGATTGAGAGCCTCATACCAGTTTTAGAAAGCTTTGACTTAGCTATGGCAAATAAGGAAGTTTGGGAGAAAGTCGATAAAAACTGGCGCATGGGTGTCGAATACATATATTCTCAATTAAAAAAGACTCTGAATGAATCTGGCCTTGAGGAGATCAACCCACTTGGTGAAAAATTCGATCCTGCGCGCGATGAGGCGGCTGAGTATGTTACTGTAACTGAAGAAAAGCAGGATCATGTAATCATTCAAGTTATACAGAAAGGGTATTCATTAAATGGAAAGTCTATGCGTCCACCAAAGGTTAAGGTAGGCGAATTTAAGAAGTAAATTGACTAACCAAAGTTTGCTGGTATAATTAATTTCCAAATGTTGAAGCCTTATATTCCATCAAAATTTGTCGAAAGAATCATTACTTCGCAGACCGGTGAATGCTACCGTGTGCTATTTGTTGTTTCTCTGATTAATGGGGAAGTAAAGGCAAAAGCTATTTCTGCTGAACTTATATCTGCACCGACTCTCAAGTTGGCACCCGTTGATGTAGACAATTCAAATGTCGATTTTGATGTTCTCTGTCTTCCATGTGATTCATCTCTTATTTCAAGCTTCACGACTTTTGTTTCTTCTTTTGCACCAGAAGTTTCTCCTTTTACTTCGTTACTTTTCTTTACTAGTCAACCTACGAGAGCGCCAAGTATTAAATACTAAATACTAAATCTTAAGTTCCAAATTTGGAAATTAGAATTTAGTGTTTATGATTTTGTCTTCCTGTTCCTTAACAATTAGGTATGTGATATGAAAATAAGGTAAAAAACGGCGACTATTGCTAGCCGCCACTGTGTTCTGTTATTGATGTGACTAAATCTCCCAATGCCCGTCAGTAACATCACGATTGCGAACTGTGCATAGGATGCGAGCTTTCGGAAATTCTTGGTTCAAGACCATACCGATTTTACCAGCTAATTTCTGTCGAACTTCCAATGGTTGATTGTCCAGTTCCGTAACTTCAATCGGTATCCACTCCCCTAGGCCGTAATTCATCCGATCAGGAGGGAACAGGATACATATCGAACCTTTGTTTTGACATTCACTGTCGTGGAGTCCCTCACATCCCCTGACAGCCTTAGCGATGTTCTAGTCGATGAGCCTGTAGCGCTCTTCCGCCAGTGTTGGTAGACACCAGACTTTAATTATCAACATAATTTTCCTTTTTGTTTGAGTTTAAACCGGCTTAGAAGAAACAATAAATTCCTTCCTCAAAGCCGGCTTAAACCACTCTCAAAGACCAGCACACCCACAACTGCCAGAGTTATATCACTTTATACCTAATTGTCAACTATCAATTTATCTCTTAATTTAACCCCTAAACACTATGTCTAAAATCATCGGAATCGACCTTGGTACCACTTTCTCGGCAGTCGCTGTCATGGAAGCTGGCACACCAAAGGTCCTAGAAAACGCTGAAGGTGCGCGTACAACACCTTCGATTGTCGCACAATCTAAAACAGGCGAAAGACTTGTCGGTTTGCTCGCAAAGCGCCAAGCTGTCACAAACCCAAAGAATACCATCTTCCAAATTAAAAGATTCATCGGTCACAACTTTGACGAAGAAGGTGTCCAGAAAGACATTAAGAATGTTCCATTTGAAACTCGTAAATCATCTAACGGTGGCGTCGAAGTAAAGATGGGTGACAAATGGATGCGTCCAGAAGAAATCTCAGCCATGATTTTGACCAAGCTCAAGAATGACGCCGAAGCTCGTCTTGGCGAGAAGATAACTGAGGCCGTTATCACTGTTCCTGCTTACTTCAATGACTCACAGCGCCAAGCTACAAAAGATGCTGGTCAGATCGCTGGACTTGATGTGAAGCGTATCATCAATGAACCAACCGCCGCAGCTCTAGCATACGGATTCAATAAAAAGAAAAATGAAAAGATCGCTGTCTTCGACTTCGGTGGAGGTACTTTCGATATATCTATTCTTGAAGTCGGTGATGATGTTATCGAAGTAAAATCTACTGATGGTGACTCGCACCTCGGTGGTCGCGATATCGACAGTAAGATAGTCGCATGGCTCGCAGATAATTTTGCAAAGGAAAACGGCATTGATCTTCGTAAAGATTCACTCGCTCTACAGCGTTTGGATGAAGCTGCTGAAAAAGCAAAGATTGAACTCTCAACTGCTGTTCAAACCGAGATCAATATACCGTTCATAACATCAGGTTCTGACGGACCAAAACACCTTCTTGTCACTATGACTCGCGCAAAGCTGGAAGAGCTTACACAGGAGTTTGTTGATCGAGCAATCATGATCAGTAAGCGCGCTCTAGACGCCTCACCATTCAAAGTTGGCGAGATCAATGAAGTTATCCTAGTTGGTGGTCAAACACGCATGCCAGCCCTCCAGAATGCTGTAAAAGCGCTATTTGGACGTGAACCTAATATGTCTGTAAACCCAGATGAAGTAGTGGCTGTAGGTGCTGCTATCCAAGGCGGTATCTTGGCTGGCGACGTCAAAGATGTGCTCTTGCTCGATGTTATCCCACTATCCCTCGGTATCGAAACTATGGGTGGAGTTGCAACAAAATTGATTGAAAAAAATACGACTGTTCCTACACAGCGTAGTCAAGTTTTCTCAACAGCGACTGATAACCAGCCTTCAGTAGAAATTCACATTACTCAAGGTGAGCGTGCTATGGCTGCTGATAACAAGTCTCTAGGAAGATTTATCCTTGATGGTATCGCTCCAGCTCCACGCGGTGTTCCACAGATCGAAGTTTCGTTTGATATTGATGCAAACGGTATTTTGAATGTGAGTGCAAAGGATAAGACGACTGGTAAGGTGAATTCAATTAAGATCACGGCTTCGTCAGGTCTTTCAAAAGATGAAGTTGAAAAGATGAAGAAGGAAGCTGCTGCTCATGAGGCTGATGATAAGAAAAAGCAGGAGGAAGTCGAAGTTAAGAATATCGCTGAACAGATGATCTATACATCTGAAAAGGCATTGAAAGAAAATAAGGAAAAGATTCCAGCTGATGTCACAAAGTCTATTGAGGATAAGATCACTGCTTTGAAGACTGCTAAGAACGGCACTGATGTAGCTGCTATAAAGGCTGCTTCAGAAGCCCTCTCAAGTGAGATCTCAAAGATCGGTGAAATATTAGCTAAGGCAAATGTTGCAGCTGGAGCAGGTGCCGGTCAGGCAGGTGCGCAAGGTGGCGAGCAAAAAGGCTCAGAAGGGGATGTTAAGGATGCAGAATTTAAGGAGAAGAAGTAGTTCTTGAAATAAAAAAGGGCCCTCGTAGTGCCTCCGATTGCTCGGGGGTACTAACGAGGGCCTTGAAGAGACGGTCATGCTTTGAGATCATTGATATGATCCATCCAATCGCAGATTATGCCACGTTCGCGCAAGGCTGCAGCGAAAATGGTTAGAGCATGTTTACCAACGTGGCGATACTTACGAAGATCACGAATGGTAGTGGTTTTTATCTTTCTTATGATGGTTGAAGGGTCTTCACTCCATGAATTAACCATATTTCGAATTGAATGATAAGGCACTACTTCGGCAGCTTCATGAATCAGCTTGGCAGTCAGATCAGACCCATCGGCGATTGATACCTGAACAGGCATAAAACCGCGGGAAATAGAAACCGAAATTGTTTCTCCGGGTTTTAAAGGGTCATTTTCAGCGAGCCAGCGTTGGATTGTAAGCGTGAGTGGATGAGTTGAATCAAGGTGCTTGATATTATTCATATGTTCCATATTGCTAAATGTTTAGAAAAACAGTATCATTTTATTTAATAACTGTCAATTATGAAAGATTACTACAAAATCCTAGGAGTCGATAAGAGTGCTTCTCAAGATGACATCAAGAAAGCTTTTCGTAAACTCGCACACGAATATCACCCTGACAAAAATAAGGGCAATGCTGAAGCTGAAAAGAAATTTAAAGAAGCCAGTGAGGCCTATTCGATATTATCAGATGCTGGCAAGCGAGCGAACTATGACAGATTTGGTTCAGCTGGAGCAGGTGCAGGTTTCAATCCTGGCACTGGGGGCACCGGTGGTTTCGGTGGTGGCTTTGGTGGTTTCGATTTTTCACAATTCCAGCAAGGTGGTTTTGGTGGTAACTTCAATGGCCAACATGTGGAATTTGACCTAGGTGATATCTTTGGTGAATTCTTCGGCGGGGGTTCTCGTCGTCCACGTAAAGGTAAGAATATTACTATTGATTTGCAAGTAACTTTCAAAGAATCTATTTTTGGTATAGAGCGTGAGATTTCTACTGGTAAAGAAAAGTTTATGGTAAAAATCCCAGCTGGCATGGAAAATGGTCAAGGTCTACGCATAGCTGGTCGTGGCGAAGAAGGTGCCGGTGGACGCGGAGACCTCATCGTTCGTGTTTGGGTTGAAGAAAGTTCACACTTCCGCAAAGAAGGTTTTAATCTCGTCATGGATCTAGCTATTAGATTGACCACAGCTCTTGCTGGTGGAACGGTTGAGATTGAAACTCTTGATGGAAAGATTGAAATGAAAATCCCTCAAGGAACTTCTCATGGCGAAATACTCCGCATAAAAGGAAAAGGCGTGCCTATGACAGAACGCGGTGTTGATGGTCGTCGTGGCGATATCCTCATAGTCACTCATGTTGAGATGCCAAGGAAACTCTCAAAGAATGCTCAAAAGTTAGTTGAGGATTTGAAGAAAGAGGGGATTTAATATAATTAATAGTTTGCTATAATCAGTACATGAATAAAATCCTACTTTCTGGTGTTAAGCCAACAGGTCAAGCACATATTGGCAATTACTTTGGCGCAATGAAGCAGTTCGTGGACTTACAGAATTCTGGCAATTATGAGTGCCATCTTTTTATTGCTGATTATCATGCGCTTAATTTGATTCAAGATAAAGAAGAGATGAAGAAGCTCACTCTTGAGCTGGCCCTGGATTATCTAGCTATTGGTTTGGACCCAAAGAAGTCTATCATTTTCAAGCAATCGGACATTTCGGCACATACTGAGCTTGCATGGATTTTTGACACCATCGTAACTATGCCATACCTCATGCGCGCACATGCTTTCAAAGATGCAGAAGCAAAAGATAAAGAGATTAATGTTGGTACATTCAACTATCCTGTCCTCATGGCTGCGGATATTTTACTTTACAATACTGATGTTGTCCCAGTTGGCGCAGATCAGAAACAGCATGTTGAGTATGCTCGCGATATCGCTTTGAAATTCAATCACATTTTCAAAACAGAAACCTTCAAACTCCCAACTGACCTAATCATGAAAGATGTAGCGATTGTCCCAGGCACTGATGGTCGCAAGATGTCCAAGAGTTATAATAATATCATTCCTCTTTTCGCTACTCGTGAGCAGATCACCAAAGCTGTTATGAGTATTGTGACTGATTCAGGAGGACCTGAGAGCGGTGGTATTCCTGCGAATGTCTACGCTATTCATAAACTTTTCAAAACAGAAGCTGAGCTTAAGCCAATCTATGAAGCCAATAAAGGTAGATACAAAACTCTCAAAGATGCACTAGTAGAAGATATTGACGCTTTCATAAAGCCAATGCGCGAACGCAGAGAAAAGTTCGCTAAGAATCCAAAGAAAGTTATTAAGATACTTGAAAAAGGAGCGAAGCAAGCAAAGAAAATTGCGGATAAGAAGTTGATTGAAGTTAAGAAAACTATTGGAGTTATATGAATTTCAAAGTAAAAACGCAAGCGTTCGAAGGGCCTCTCGATCTTTTGCTAGAACTTATAGAAAAGAGAAAGCTTTTTATAAATGATATTTCGCTCGCCAAAGTCACTGACGACTTCATCTCTCACATTCAACAATTTGAAAATCTACCGATGGGGGAGTCAGCTCATTTCATTCTGGTTGCCTCTACGCTCCTTTTGATCAAGTCGAAGTCGCTTCTTCCAGACCTCAATCTAACTGAAGATGAGAAAGGAGATATCAGTGATTTGGAGACTCGTTTAAAAATATATAAGAGGATTAAAGATTCTAGTAAATTCGTTCAGGAACTCTTTGGTGGTGACATGATCTTCACTCAATCACATGCTCGACCAGTCAGCCCTGTCTTTGCGCCAGACGCCGAATTCACATTAGAGAAGAGTCTCTTTTTATTGAAAGATTTGATCGGTCGTCTGCCTAAGAAAGAAAAGCTGCCTCAAGTTGTTGTCGAAAAAGTTATTAGTTTGGAGGATATGATTGGAACTTTGACCAAGCGCATTCAGGGTGCACTCCGAATGAGTTTTAAAACTTTTGCTGGTGAGCATAAGGAGAATAAGGTGAATTTTATCGTGAGCTTCCTCGCTATGCTTGAGCTTGTTAAGCAGGGAATTGTTCATGTGACTCAAGAGTCGAATTTTGGCGATATTCAAATGGAGACTAAAGATGTTGGTGTACCGAGGTATTAGAATGAATCAGTATTTTAATGTAGAATAAACTCATGAACCTATCTGCCAAACTAGAAGCCATCCTTTTCTGGAAAGCCGAACCCGTGACATTTAAAAAACTTTCTGAGCTTTTGAAGGTTGATTTACCAACCGTTAAATCAGCGATTGATGAATTAGAAAAAAATCTTCAAGGTCGCGGACTTACTCTTGTTCAAACAGATCGAGAAGTCATGCTCGGTACTGCCAAAGAATTTTCACCGCTCATAGAGCAGCTAACGAAAGAAGAACTTACACGTGACCTCGGTAAAGCTGGTCTCGAAACACTTTCGATAGTTTTATATCAAGGACCAATCTCGCGTGCTGACATAGACTATATCCGCGGTGTTAATTCGCAATTCATCTTGAGAAATTTACTCATTCGCGGACTTGTTGAGCGCATCGATAATCCAAAAGATACTCGAAGTTTCTTATATAAGACCACTCTCGACCTCTTAGCTCACCTCGGTATTTCAAAAGTTGAAGATCTTCCTGAATATGAAAAAGTTCGCGCAGACATAGACGCTTTCAAAGGGCAATCGACGGAAAATGCACAATCAACAGAATTGACAGCTTCTGCTACAATAGAAGCATAATGATGGCTTCACGCGCTTCAAAAATTGATCGTTTCTTTCTAATTTCCATAAGTGTCCTTACTTTTGCTGGATTCATAATATTCCTTTCTGCATCTCTAGGGCTTCTCACACAAAATGGCGTTAATTTTACAACAGTTGCTTTGAAACAAGTTGCTAGTTTAGTGATAGGTCTTGGAGCTTTTTATGCTTTTTCAAAGATAAAATATACATATCTCCGAAGAACAGCTTTATTTATATTTTTTGGGGCTATAGCGATAAATTTACTTCTTTTTATTCCAAGCTTATCGCTCTTCCATGGCGGCGCTGCTCGCTGGATCAATATTGGTCCACTTTCATTTCAACCGTCAGAGTTTTTGAAGATTGCTTTTGTTATTTATCTTGCAGCTTGGATACAGTTTGCCAAAGATAAAATTTCGTCCATGAAGTATGGTCTATTTCCGTACATGATCATTACGGGTATTTTGGGAGTCTTACTCTTAGCACAATCAGACACAGACACTTTTTTGATTATTGCCTTCACCGGCGTAGTTATGCTTATCATCGCCGGCATGCCTATAAAGCATGTCTTGATGGCTGGTGGCGCACTGGTTTTAGTCGTAGTTGGTGTCGTCATCATGCGTCCATATGCGTATCAGCGCGTGCAAACATTTCTCTCTGGCGGCAGCGACTCACGCGGAGCTGGTTATCAGATCAATCAATCTCAAATAGCTATTGGTTCTGGGCAACTCACCGGTCGAGGCTTCGGTCAAAGTATTCAGAAGTTCGGGTATTTACCTCAACCGACTGATGACTCTATCTTTGCTGTTGCCGGTGAAGAGTTCGGTTTTATAGGCAGCAGTATACTCGTGGCTTTATACATCCTAGTGGCAGTCAGTTCATTCCGTATAGCAGGAAAATCTCAGGATCTCTTTGGTGGAATGATAGCTGTTGGTATAGCCATCATCATCATAACTGAATCTTTTTTGAATATGTCAGCAATGATAGGTTTAGTACCTCTCTCAGGTGTGCCACTGCTGTTCGTTTCTCATGGTGGAACAGCTCTCATCATCATTTTAGCTGCTTCTGGCATCGTGGCAAATGTGTCGAAGTATAGTAAAATATAACCTATGAAAATCTTATTTACTGGAGGAGGAACAGGTGGCCATTTCTATCCAATCATAGCCGTCGCTCAATCTATTCGCGATATAGCTAAAGAAAAAAAGATTTTAGCCCCACAGTTTTTTTTCATGGCTCCAAGTAAGTACAATCCACGCGCTCTATTTGATAATGAGATTGAATATATTTACATTCCAGCAGGGAAGATACGTCGTTATTTTTCAATCCTCAACATCACAGACGCTTTTAAGACAGCTTATGGTTGCGCCATGGCTTTATTAAAAATGTTCTCAATCTATCCCGATGTTGTCTTCAGTAAAGGCGGCTATACCAGCTTTCCTCCGCTTTTAGCAGCCAGAATTCTAAGAATTCCTGTAGTCATACACGATTCAGACAGTCATCCTGGCCGCGCTAACATCTGGGCTGGTAGATTTGCCAGACGCATAGCTTTGTCATATCCGACAGCTGCTCAATTTTTCCACGTAAAAGATAAGACTAGAATTGCTTATACAGGTAATCCTATACGCAGTGAGATAGCACAACCACTTAAAAATGGTGCATTTGAGTTTCTAGGTCTTGAACAAAATATACCTGTTATATTGATACTAGGTGGTTCACAAGGCTCTCAAAATATTAACGATAACATCCTTCAGGCCTTGCCAGAATTATTAAATAAATACCAGATCATCCACCAAACAGGTCGCGCAAATCTTGCAGAGATAAAATCTACTACAGGAGTCACCTTGAAAGACCATCCTTATGCCTATAGATATCATCCATTTGACTATCTAGATGAGCTCGCTATGCGCATGTCTGCCGGTGCTGCTACTTTGGTCGTCTCACGTGCCGGATCAACTATTTTTGAAATAGCTGCATGGGGAATACCTTCAATAGTAATCCCATTACCAACTTCCATAAGTCATGATCAAACCGCAAATGCTTTTGCTTATGCATCCACTGGAGCAGCTTCAGTCATTGAAGAGAACAATCTGAGTCCGCACATTCTCGTTGAAGAGATAAATCGTATTTGTAATTCACCAGCCATCAGTAAAACTATGAGTGAGCGCGCCAAAGCTTTCGCTAGACTCGATAGTGCCTCTATTATCGCTCAAACTATACTTAATATTGCTCTAGAACACGAAAAATAATAGTGTTATAATGAATGCCTAACCATATTAAATAGTCGAATTTTATCAGCTTATAAATCTAACTAATAATCATATGCAACCTCAAAGCGGTATCAAAACATGGCAGTGGGTAGTGACAGTGGTCGTTATTATTGTTCTTATCATTATCGGTGTTTGGGTTTTCGGCGGTAAAAGCTCATCTACAACAACAGAAACTCCTGTAGCTATGACAGATAACTCAAATGTAGCCGGAGCTATCAATCGTATAGTCATGTCAGATCAATATCCAGGTAATGTTGTCTATTTAAATTCAGCTCAATTTGCAAATCCAGGATGGGTTGTTATCAATGCTGATAGTTCTGGAACACCGGGAGCTATTCTCGGAGAAACCTATTTCACTAGTGGTATAAATCCAGGTAAGATTACTCTTTCTTCGCCGATGGTAGACGGAGGAACTTACTATGCGGTTATGTATTCAGATAATGGTGACAAAAAGTTTGATGCTTCAGTAGACAAGCCTCTAACAGACTCAAACGGAAATGTCATTATGAAAGTATTTCATGCTTCAGCTTCAGTTGGAAACCAAGTAAAGGGATAAAATGATTGTAACTCGTTTTGCGCCATCTCCAACAGGTTTTATGCATATAGGCGGTGTACGTACCGCTCTATTTGCGTATTTATTGGCCCGTAAAAGTGGTGGCCAGTTCATATTGCGTATAGAGGATACTGACAAGGAGCGTGAGGTCGCTGGTTCTATCGACCATATTCAAGAATCTTTATTATGGCTTGGTATTGAATGGGATTTTGGACCTAAAAATCCTGGAAAATTTGGTTCATGTATACAATCAGAGCGTCTAGATATATATAAAAAGTATGCTTTAGAACTCATAAAAAAGGGTTGCGCATATCCTGATCCATATACAGAAGAACAATTAACTGAATTCCGTAAGAAAGCTGAACTAGAAAAAAGACCGTTCTTATATAGAGAATATCGGCCTAATGAAGAGCTTATGAAGGCTCCTTGGGATGGAACAAAGCCTTTGCGTTTAAAAACTCCAGAAATAAAGCGCTACAAGTGGAATGATGCTGTGCGTGGCGATCTAGAGGCAGGCCCAGAAGCATTGGATGACTTTATACTTATTAAGGCAGATGGTTATCCAACATATAATTTCGCTCATATCATAGACGACTATGAAATGGGAGTAACTCATATTCTCCGTGGAGAGGAGTTTATTTCGAGTACACCAAAATATTTGAGTCTCTATGATGCATTAGGTTTTCCTGTGCCAATCCTTGCAACTTTGCCACCTATACTTCGAGATGATAAAACTAAAAAGCTTGGTAAGCGTGATGGGGCCAAAGATATTCTCGAATATCGTAATGAAGGCTATCTTCCTGAAGCAATGGTTAATACTCTTGCTTTGATAGGTTGGAATCCTGGTACAGATCAAGAAATTTTCTCTATGAATAAGTTGAAAAACGCTTTTGACTTAAGTAAAGTTCAAAGAAGCGGTGGCACCTTCAATGAAGACAAACTTGATTGGTATAACCACGAATATATAAAAGCATTGTCAGACAAGGAGCTCGCGGAGCGTTTACAGTCTTATGTTGCATCAGACAAATCTCTCATTACAGCCCAAACTTTGCAACTTATAAAGGAAAAGATTATTCGTCTCTCTGATGCCCCAAAACTATTCACTGGGGAAGGGGAGTTGAGTTTTATTAAAGATATAATTGATTACCCTGCCGAAAAACTTTTATGGAAAAAGAATCCTGACGTCAAAAAGACTTTAGAACATCTCGTTAAGGTTAAGGAGTTACTAGAATCACTAAATGATTTCACTGCTGATCAAATCAAAAATTCCATCTGGTCTTATGTTGAAGCTAACGGCAAAGGCGATGTCCTCTGGCCTCTACGAGTAGCTGTGACTGGTAAAGATAAGTCTCCAGACCCTTTTGTATCATCTTCTTTGATCGGTAAAAAGGAAACCTTGAATCGCATAGATGTAGCTGTTAATAAGTTGAAAAGTCTCTGATATTAATATGATATAATTATCTTATTAAGATTAATTAACTCTCTAATATGAAAACAAACAGGGGATTCATCAAATGGATAATCATACTCGTCGTCATCCTCCTTGTAATGAGTTACTATGGCATCAGCCTGCGGTCTTTGGTTAACAATCCAGTTACTCAAGACAATATTGGCTATGTTGCAACCTCTTCAGTTAGCATCTGGGATCAGTATCTAAAGCAACCAGCATCATATCTATATAATCAGGTTTTTATCAGTCTTATCTGGAACCCGGCTATCGATAACCTTACCAAGATGAAGGATGGACAACCTACGAATGTTCAGACGAATGCGCCACAACTGCCAACACCTAATTTGGCTCCAAACTAAAACACATCAACGGAAGAGGTTTAAAAGCCTCTTTTTGTTATATATGATAATGAAAAAAGATATATTGTGCGACATACCATATAATCATCCCCCCCACAATCATATACAGATAAAAACAAAAAGGCCTCTTGATTGGAGCCTCCCTGTTATCTGACTTATATATTTATTTTAGTGCGACCTGATTACCTTCTGACCAACAAGACTCTGATGAGCTCCATGGGTCTCCACCATACTTCTTATAAAGATACTTGGCGAAAGCCACGTTACCTTCGGTTGTATAGATGTTATAACCCATCTTAACAGCTTCGTCGGCATGGTACTTCTCATTGATCTGCATAACCCCTACATCGGCACTGTTTACCTTGCCTCTTAAGATGTTACCAGTCTGGTCGAACTGCCTGTAAGTCGACTCACAACGAGCCACATCGACTAAGATAGGCTCATCGGCATATTGTGCCTTTATATAAGCCTCGACGACCTTTGAATTGATAAAAGATGTTTCTGTTGTACTAGATGTTTGCTCAATTGTAGGATTTGTGTTTCCTGCATCAGTTGTAGACGCTTGTGCTTGGACTCCGCCATATAAAGATGAGACCAAGAACGCTATACCTGTTGTAAGTTCAATCATAATTTAAAAACGAGCTTTATAAGCATGGTGCTTACTTTAGCTCATTTGTCGAAACAGTTTAGCACCAGTCAAGCTAAAAGTCAAGACCCTAACACTGGTTATATGGCTCAACAGAGCCATATTTTACACCTAAAATACCCTTATTTCTAGCCATTCTATGGAATTTTGACAGTTTTGACTCAGAATTGGCTAGTTATAGCTTTCCTATTGCAGATAATAAATCCTTGTGTTATTCTAGTCTGACAACAAATTAACTAATAACTAACCCATTTATTAACTACCATGGCACACAAAAAAGCAGCAGGTTCGTCAAAAAACGGTCGCGATTCAAACCCACAGTATCTAGGGGTTAAAATAAACCATGGTCAGATGGCTACAACTGGTCAGATCATTGTCCGTCAGCGCGGTACAGACGTTCTACCAGGCTCAAATGTCGCTCGTGCTAAGGATGATACTCTTTTCGCTATGAAAGACGGTGTAGTCGTTTTTGGAACCAAGAGAAAGACTTCATTCAATAATGCCATTACTAGAAAGAAGATTGTCCACGTCAGATAATTGGCCAGAAAAAGAGGGATGACTTCCCTCTTTTTTATTTATCAAGTTATTAAATACATTTACCACTTAAACAACGCCCCAAACCAATTAACAACAGCGTCCCAGACACTAGCAGTTGATGACGCTTGATTGTTCACACTAATGGTTCGTGAACATGTGTTTACAGTTGAATTCAATGTATAGCCGGTTGGACATGTATAGGTAGGAGAAGGTATATAGGTTGAGGTACATGATGCTCCTAGAGCTGTATATCCTACAGGGCATGATTGAGTTGCAGTTGCGGGTGTAGTTACAGGGTTTCTATAGCAACGATTGTTTGATGTGTTGAGTGTATATCCCGAAGTAGTACATGAATAAACATAAGAGCCTGTTGGATGACCTATAGAGCTATTAACATATCTTGCTGCAGCAGACATACCTACAGTATCTGTAGTTATACAACTTGAGCCAGATAGTGTCGCACCTGATGGGCAGGTGTATGTATTAGTTGCTGATTTAGTAATTATACAAGTCGAACCTGAAAGTGTTCCTACCGAGCAAGTATATGAAGCTGTGGCAGGGATAGTTGAAGTAGTTGAAGCTGTGGTGGTTGCAGGAGGATTTGTAATACCGGTTGAAGTAGCCACTAACGCAGTTGGAACCACACAAGTATATGTACGTGTTGGACTATCATAATTTATAACAGTAGGCGAATAACATTGAGTAATAACACAGCCAGTAACATCAACTGTTTCAGATTTTGGAGAGTTGGGACTGTCATTACAAGATGTTATTCCTGGGTTTGATACACAATTTGTACCAGATAGTGTATACCCTGCTCCACAGAAATAGTTCGGCGTTGCAGGTTGAGTAGAACCATTCAATGCACTTGTACATGTGGTACTAACGAGAGAAAAATTAGATGGACAAGTATAAGTAATTCCAGCAGTTACAGTTATCTGGTTTGGATCTGAAGCTGTTGGTGTATGAGTTACCGTATAAACTGGAGTAGTTGTCGTACCTGCACCTAGGTTGCAAGTTGAACCTGAGAGTGAATACCCTGTTGGGCAGGAATATGTGAAGGTTGCAAGGAATGGTGTACCATAAGTTGAAGATGTTTGGCCTGGTGGGGTGAGAACCGCTATACTTGCCTGAGGCGCTGGTGTACACATTCCCGCAATGGTAGTCGATAGTTTTGCTCCAGTCGGACAATAGTAACTAATAAATGTAGCCGGTGCACTCGCAGCCGTCGTTGAGAATGTGCAGACAGAGCCATTGCGAACAAAGATGCCGCTAATACCTGTTGGGACTGTTGGACAATTAAGAATAGGTGCAGCTGGAATTGTTAGAGCGTTTGCTGGAAGTTGTCCTCCGGAACCTGGGATTGTAATGCTTGTTAAGACACCATTACGTCCAAATGTGCCAGGATTCGGCGTTAAAAGTGATGTTCCCCAACAAGTTGGAGTAACTGATCCAGAAATACTTCCCCATCCAAAAGGACAAATATACAAATGCTTCGCAGGTACAGTAGTTCCGTTTGATATGCTTAGAGTACCACCATAGTAGGAATCGTTAAGAACGAATATCACTCCGGTACTGGCTATACCGGTGCTGGTAGCAACTGTGGTTGTACTTGTACCACCAGTAGGTGTTGTTGTAGCAACCGTAGTAGTAGCAATTGTTGTAGTTGCTGTAGAAAGAGTCATCTTCAAGGTAGTATCTAACCAATCACTATTAGCTGATTTAACCGAAATTACATACACGCCATTAGGAACGGAGGTTGGTACTGTAAATGTAATAACTGTTCCAGAGGTATTAGCAGAAACATTATCTATGATGTATGTATTCGTGGTTGTCTGACCATGCGCATTCGGTACAAGATGAACGAAGAATGACCATATACCTCCAAAGAAATCTGATACTGAACCAAAGAATGAATGTGGTGTAGCAAGAAGATCCGATGAGTCACTTGCATCACTCGCTGGAGCTGGAGTAAGTTTTACAGAATTATTTGTGTAAGTAAAATTTGAACCTGTGATTGAGAAATTTCTTGAGCCTAGGAAATCTATTCTTGAGGCAGATGGAGAAGAGCCTGTATTAGTAACTTCGTCACTAACGACTGAACCTAGTCTGGCCATAGTTAAACATTGGGGCCAGTGAGTGGAGGCATTTTGCTGCGAAAGTGCTTCCCCTTTTATAGCAGCGATTATATAACCGCAACTAACTACATTGAATTCAGGGACGAAAATTGAATCATTGCCATCAAGAACATCTCCACTCTTCATGATACTTCTCAAACTAGCACGGTAATATGGGATATTCTGTTTTCCACCAGGAGGTGGATTTTTTGATAGATAAGTACATCCATTATCGACAACTGAACCGTATACATGACTATCTGTCGGACTACGAAAATCCCAAGTAGGATTTGAACTGCAATTTTCAGTATTTAATATACGCGAAGATCCTCCAGAAACAGCCCTAATATCATAGTCGTGAAGATACTGATCACCGAATATGGGGTCAGATTTTAATGGTGGTGTTGGATAAATATACTCATCCATCAAACCAGCGAATGCATGGCCAGATTCATGCATGATAATAATTGCTTCAACCTGATCCTTAGTTAAAGGAACAGATGATGCATTCATAGTCTTTGTTATAAAATCTGCCAGATTTGATCCTTTAGTGTATCCATTATACAAGTTGTAAACAATCTCTCCTCCTCCAAGAGAAGGGCTATATGCAGGTCCACCACTATCAAACTCATCTTCAAATGTCACCATTAGGTCTGGAACACCTGAACTATTAGGGTTTGACTTTGTAAGAGTTGCCTCGCAACCACTTTGTTTATATCCAAGGTCTAGATAGAAAGAGAACTGGCCTATATAAGTCTTATACGGTTCAACTGAGCCAAAACCATTACCTATAATATTATAGGCGTGATTCATAAGATCAATCGCTGTTAATTTCGAAGTAGAATTTCGTGTAAATACCACCGTCCTCGGTCCACCTTTTGAACCGTTTATTCCTCCTAGAGCTACACAATTGGTGGCCGGAACAAAAGTCGAGGCAAATTTTGTTTTTTGCGGATTTTCATTAGACCCCGCTAAAAAATTCATAGTATAACCGCCGTTTTTATCAATACTATTAATAATACTATCTTCATTTAATTTTTCTGTGGTAGAACCAACTGAACCAAGCATTGAATACAAGTCACCCAAACCAAAAAATTTTTCTGTATCACCACTTGTACCCATTCTACTAGCATTTAAACCTTGAGTACCATTAAACTGAACATTTGTATTAGCTGTGGAAATATATTTACTAGCCCTAACCCATGTTGATTGAGATGAATCAGGATAACAGTTCGTCGACAAAGAGAAATCAACCATCTGAAGAATTGACGGTGGATTCTGAATCGGTAGATAGTTATTGTCGATATGAGCAAATGCTGACAAGGATTCTGGTGAAGCGGTATACGAACATGAAGCGTGCGCTAGTTTTACTCCAGGAAATACGACTAATCCCAGGAGAAAAACAGCTGATATACGTGCAATTTTTTTGAACATGTTCGTATTATTATATGAGGCTTTTAATGGCTTTAATTATAGCAAATTGACTAGTTATATTCATCGCTGAAATGGTTATAAGTATTTTATGTATAGACTATTGACTTTTAATGAATTACATTGTAACATATAAAGAAAAGGAAACTTATGAAAATATTTGAAAATTCGTTGATGGCACTTGTTGCCACTTTCATCATCGTGCTCTGCACAGGTTGTGCAAATGCGACAATTGTTCCGCAGACAGCGAAACAGACCGTGTCAGTCCAAAACAACACACCTTACCGGCTTGTTGTCGGTGGTGTAGTCATCCCTGTTGGACAATCAAAAGAAGTTACGATTGTCACCAGCACCAGAAAATATGACGCTCGTAATACGCTGCGAGAAGATCTTCCTGGTGTTCTCATCAATGCAACTGCAAGTTATTTTAACGGCGGATGCCTACCGACCAGTCACTCTGTTGGTGAATGTTGGAAAAATATTCCAACCACTACAACCAATATTGTCATTACACCTAAGGACTTTGGTCAGTAAGATTAAAAGCACTTCAGCCCCGTAGTTATTTATTTAACTACGGTGGTTTTTATTTATGGTGCTATATCACCAGCAGAAGAAGTCGATGAATAAGATGGTGGTGATGGAATATCACCAGCACCACTTGGAACAATACCTGATGGAGGTGCAGTTCGAGATTGATATGAAGATGTAGTTATACATACCTGATTACTTGTAACTACATAGCCTCCAGGATACGAAGCAATAACTTCAGCGCAGTAGTTTGAGTTTGGGACTAAGCCAGTCCATGAAAAATTTTTATTTGTTCCTGTATATAGCACTGCACTGACAGGACTAACTTCCATGAGAGTATAAGTTACAGTATTTACTGAAGTTGACACCGTAACATCTGTCCCGCCAGATGAAGACCCGCCCGTAGCACCGTAGTCATTGCTACTCGTGAAATAATTATCAAAGGTTCCATAATCATTGCTTCCAGTGAAAAAATTTACTAAATAATTCCACAATGATGAAGCATCTGCTAATAACACATTTTGTGAGGCTGTAGATGTTGTAGATGAATGATTTGTTCTGGCATGCACATTATTTTCTCCAAAGACTACAAGGCTCAGGACAAAGATAAGAAGAATCATGATTTTTTTAGTATTTGTAGGCATGATTTTATATCTCTATTAGAGTTGATTTTTTAGGTGGCGTCGTTGGGGCTGCTACACTATTATTGCTAGGACCGGGTGCTCCTGTAGTATTTTGGTTAGTACTAGCAGAACCTGTCACTGTTGTAGAATTGCCAGTATTTGTTGTGGTAGTAGTCGTATTTAATACGCTTGAATTCGTTATTATCTGGCAAACTCCATTTACAGTTACGTATCCCAAACCACAGGAATAATCATTTGTCGTAGTGGAATTTATGACTGATGGTATGGTGTTCGTGGTGCTTACTATTGTGGTAGTTGTGCCAGCGACTGGTGCAGATCCATCACTCCACATAAATACAGTAGACAAATCTGTTGTACTCGTTGCCAAAAGAATTATAGGGTTTGTTGGTGGAGGAAAATTTCCATATGTCGGCGATGTGGTTGTATTAGTCGTTGAAGCAGTGCCGGTAGTAGTTACTGTAGTGGTAGTCGATGTTGGCACATAATTAAATATCATTGTTGTAGATGTCGATAAACCACTCGCATCTGTAGCAAAAAGAAGAAGATAAATTGTACCTGTATATGGTGGAGCTACTATGTCTGAACCGTTATTAGCACAATTAACTGTTCCGCTTGGTCCACTATCTGCATAACCATAACTGCAAGTAACAGCACTTCCCCACGATATTTGTGGGGACCAGTTAGTAATCGTGCTGTTTGGTAAAGGAGAAAAAACTTCTATGTTAGGTGATGAATTATTGGTATTTATAGTGGTGGTAGTTGTTGCTTCGCCAATCAAATTACAAGTGGTACCAGAAAGCGTATATCCTGTTGGACAGGAATACCTAGGTGTCGCATTGTAGGTACTATTTTGACAACTCGGAGGTATGTCTGCAGTACACATTATGCGAGCACGTGTACATGTTGTGCCGATTAATGTATCACCTGAATTACAAGAATATGTCACAGAAGCACTTGAAGGCGTATTCGAAACAGGGTTTGTGGTCGAATTTATAAAATGAAAAGTACAAGTTGTGTTGTTCAGAGTAAATGCTCCGCTGATACCAGGCGGTACAGTAGGACACTTATAAACTAATGTTGCAGGAAAAGAGAGTGCGGCTGCAGGTATACACATACCACCAACAGCAACTTGTCCGGCTGGACAAATTGTAACAGTACTAAAACCACCTGTATTATGAGAAATAGGAGTCAATGTACAAGTTGTATTAGATAGGGTGTAAATCGCATCTGAAGTATTTGCCGGACACGTATAAGAAGGAGTTGCTTGTACAGTTGCACCGTCTGTATAGAAACCGCTGCCAATACCTGGATTACCTGATACGGTCGCAGTTCCGCCGTTGATAGTAATCAAAAAATTTGTGTAATTCCAACTGCTGTTAGCGGAATCAACCGCAACACTGTATACCCCATTTGGTGTAGAGGTTGGTATGGTGAAAGTGATAGATGTGCCATTCGCATTATCAGCTGGTATACTGTCGATGATATAAGAGTTGTCTGACGCTGTGGTTGTTTGACCATGAACATGTGGAATAAGGCCGATAAAGAACGACCGCATATTTCGGAAAAAATTAAATACGGGAGCAAAAAACGATTCTGGAGTAGCAAGAAGAGATGATGCGTCATAAGACGATCCTGCTGGAGCTGTAGTCAGCTTAACTGAGTTATTTGCTTGAGTAAAACCTGAACCAGTGATCTTAAAAGTCAGACTTGGAACAGAATTTACTATTGTAGTTATAGTAGGCGGTAAACCAAGCTGTAAGTAACCATCTTTGATGGTGTCTGGCATATTTTCACATTCCGCCCAATGATTTTCTGCATGAGCTTTATCGGTTGGTTCATCTAAAATTCCAGAAACTACATAACCACAAGATACTACATTTAAGTTATTACTCAATGCTCCAACAGTTTTGTTCATCAAACTCGTCACACTTGGACGGTAAAATGAATCTCCACCGATAGTTGTGGTCATAATATCACAACCTTTATTGTCACTACCTGGAGGTAGACCGTACCTATAATTATTAAAACTAAAATCGTTATTTGGGTCTGGTGAACAATTGTTGTGCGGTGTAAGTCCTACAATTTGAGCAGAAATTTCAAGCCATCTAGGTTTATTACCTAATTTGTATTCATCTGATAAATTACCTATTTTGTGACTAGATTCATGAGTGAAAACATATCCAAAAGGTATAGCGCCTTTATCAGTTTGTATTTTAGGAATATTCATCAAAATAATGTCACCCGCATCCCTCAAAAATTGGCCGTAGTTTGACCATCCACTAGGATTCGCGAATAGTACATATACGTATGCACCAGAACCACAACTTGATTTAGCATTGACTAAATTTGATATACCTTTCTGATCAGTATAATCTCCGTTTCCGTCTTGTGGTCCAAGATTTTGAGGAATTTTTTGAAGATCTACATAGAATGAAAAATGATTTGAATATTCTTTGTAAGGACTAATGCTATTAAAAAACCCGATACCAGAATAAACTAAGTTCATATAGTCACTTATGCTCAAATTCAAAGCATCACCTCTTTCAAAAATAATTTTCTTTTCTCCTCCCGTTGATCCATTTGCATTTCCCAAAGCAACACAGTTTGTTGCTTTAACAAATGTCGAAACTACTTTAGTCTTTGGTGGATTGTCATTTGATGTAGCGGTAAAATTAATTGTATAACCACCATTTTTAGTTATGCTATCAATGACACTATCGTCAGTTGATTGACTATCTACTGTTTGACCAACTGAATTGTAAAATAAGTCAGCTTCACCATAAAATTTTTCTGTATCACCATTAGTACCCAGCTCGCTACCATTTCCATTACCAGTACCACTTATTTGAATATTTCCGCTTTCTGTTGAAAAGCTTTTTCCGGCACTATTCCAACTTGAATTAGCTGAATCAGGATAACAATTGGTTGAAAGAGAGAAATCAACTATCTGGAGAATCGAAGGTGGATTTTGTACTGGTAAATAATTGTTGCCAACATGAGAAAAAGCTGACAATGATTCTGGTTGATAGTTATATGAACAAGCATAAACCTGTCTAATACCTGGGAGAGCAAAAAAGATAGAGAAAATGAAAACTAAAGTGAGGCCGGCTGTTTTTATAGTATTCATGTCAATGGCTATATTATACCACTATACATATATTTAGTTACTGAGTCAGAACACACGTTTTTGTCTGGGAGAATAAATAATAACCTACAGGACATGTGTACAATATTGTTGCAGGACTATGCACACAAACACCGCCTGAACTAGCTAATGCATCGCAAGTATATTTAACTACAGCTGGTAAAGTAGTTGGTGCACCATTAGACACAGTTGATGATGGTAATGATGAGCCTGAACCGGCAGTAGCACCACTTGATGATGTCGTTTTAGTTGTAGTAGCTGTTGATGTGGTGGTAGTGGATGAGGTTGCCTGTACTGTGGCTGTTGTAGCAGTTTTCGTAGTGACAACATTTATATTTATTTGATCAGATGTATACAGGTTCGATGTCGTCTCATTTGAATTTACGTAGCATGTTGTTCCAGAAATCGTATAACCAGAAGGACAAGAATATGTTGCTGTAGCACTATAAGTAGTTGGCTTACATGAATTATTATTACTTAAGGAGTTTATAGACGCTGCACAAGCAATTTTTGTAGGAATACAAATATTTCCAGACATAACACTTCCTGAATCACAACTGTATGTAACAAAGGCTGGTTGTGATGTCAGTGTGGTTGTTCCTGTTAATTGTGAAGCTACACTTTTAGTAATAGAGCTTCTAGGTATACAAATACTACCAGCTAGATAGTATGTATTTGTACAATAATTTCCAAGCGTCGCAGGTATCGCTAATATTGAAGATGCTATACATATTCCACCAAAACTGATACTTCCACCAGAACATACAGTAGCTGCGTTCAAACCTACAGAACTAGCATGATTAATATATGAAGTTGGAATACATGTTTTACCAGAAAGTTGATAAATGAATCCAGAACCACCAGTTGTAGCATCAAAAGTAGGACAATAATATCCATAATTAGCATTTATGACCCCTGGTATTGGCGAATTTATTGGAGTTGCGACAGGAGTACTTCCTGTTACAGATATTCCTGTAGAACCTATAATGATATTGAAGTTAGTAGGAAGCCAATCGCTATCGAAGGACCCGACATCAACACTATAAGAACCTTTTGGTATATAACTTGGTATCGTAAAGGTTATACTAGATGTACTTGTATCATCACTCGAAATACCTTCTATAAGGTAAAAATTTGGAGTAGAGACAGTTTGGCCGTGAGTAGTTGGAATAATACCGATTATAAAATCTATAGTATTTTTCCAAGCATTTTTAAAGAAATCAGTTATGACTGAGATAAAAGTGTGTGGAGTTGCTAACAATGACGCAGAATCATTCGCATCTGAAGATGGGTTCAGAGTTAGTTTTACAATATTGTTAGTTGGAGCAAAATTACTACCAGAAATCCTGATTTTATCAGGAGAAATAACACCGATATTTCTAGCTGTTGTTCCATCTACGTAAGGAGAATTTGTGCTAAATAATTTTCTTAAATAATCAAAGATAGCTTTTTTACCGCCAAGTAGTTGCGTCCCATAAATCTTGTAAGGCACTGACGGTGTAAAACCTGTATTTTTTTGTAGGCTCATAACTATCTTATTACCTATTCCTGGGACAAAATTAAATTTAGTTATAGTAAATTTTATCTCGCCTGTATAAATCGCGGTGATAACAATATCGTTTTCTTCATCTGTTAAACCTAATTGTTTTCCTAAATTATCCAAAACATCACTTGCAAAATTCGTTACGATTTCTTTTGTTGGGTTTGATACTGTATTAACCTGTGATTTGTCTGCTCCGGCCGGCAATCCTGCTATAAACTTTTTAGTTTCTGCTTTATTTGTTGGAAAATTAACAAGTTTAATCAACTGATCCTGAAGTACAGTATTCAAATCTGCTCCAGACTGAATGTTCGTACTAATATAATTAGTTATACTCTTAGTCGCTCCATTCCAATTAAATGGATTTTTATCAGCCAATGCTATATATGTATTCATCGCAGTCGTAAACGGAATGTCCATACTGATAGTGTCAGGTATTTTATTATATATCTGCATAAAACGGTCATACCCTCCAGAATATATAGGTAAGGAAAAAGAGTAACCATTAAACACAGTAGCGTTTGGAATTGTTCCTACAATATCTGCATTCAGATTATTACCAAATATAAATAAAACAAATAAAAACGAGGTGGTCATTAAAAGCAAATTAACTATAGAAAATTTCTTAAGCATGTATTTTATAATTATGGCTCTATTAGTGCGTACATTATACAATTTATAGCTTCAAAATTATAGGTTTATTTAACTATTGACTTTTATAGCTATAAATGGTATGATTGAACAGAAAAGCTGCACAAATTTATGAAAACAAAACTTATAGCTATACCTGGGTACGTCCTGGGTCTAGCGATCATTATTGGAGCTGCCATTGCATGCGCTTCAATCTCGAAGGATCAGCATCATGTGCTGGTCAAGAACAAGACCAGTTTGGTCTTTATGGTGGGCACTGGGTGCATTTACCCTGGACAGACCCAAATCGTGAGCACGACGAATGATGTTGTGCACATCGAGGCTTCGGGTGCGATCAAATACCCGACATGGACTAACGTCTGGTCTGGCGTCGAACTCAACAAAAAGCTTGCGCCGAATACGGCCAAGATTGAAATCACTCTCGACGATTTCCCTTAAAATGATTCCTCTTCAATCCACCGCGACCAATTTATTTTGGACGCGGTGAACTTTTTTATAAAGCCTTAATAACTACTTTCAATACAGCAGACTTTTCTCCCGCTTTAATAGAAACCATGTGTTCACCGACAGTTTTTAATGGATGTTCGAGTTGTATGAATGATGGCTCTAGTTCAATATGTGCTTGTTCGTGAAGTTGTTTAACTATTTCACCTGCATGAATCCCGGCGAATAGGTGGCCTTTATCATTGGCTTTGCCAGAAATAGTGAGAGTCGTAGCTTCAATAGCTTTAATATTTTGAGCTAGGAGCTCATGTTGAACCTTCATTTCACCGGCTATTTTTGCTTTATCGGCTTCAACTTTTTTTATCGCAGAAGGTGTAGCAGGAACAGCCAGACCGCGTGGAATAAGCATGTTTAAAGCGTGACCATCGTTTACATCTTTTATGTCGAATTTCTTTCCAACATTCTTTATATCTTTAAGTAGTATTATTTTCATAGTTTTTATTTACACTTTTACGTTCTAAGGTTGCTGATTTAATAATTGAACCGCCTTATTTTGAATCAAATCGTTCTGTGGAGTTGATGACGCAGATGATACTGGATAATCAGGATCTAGTCCATCGTGTGAGAGATTATGTCCATCTGGGGTGAGCCAACGTGCCACAGTGACTTTAAGTGAGGTGTTATCTGTGATAGGTATAAGCTCTTGGACGACGCCTTTACCAAAAGTCTTTTCACCTACAAGTTTGGCGACACCTTGTTCTGACAATGCACCTGCTAGAATCTCTGAGGCAGAGGCTGAACCGCTATCGACGAGGATGAGCATTTTCAAGTTACTATTGAAGACGTTATAACCTTTACTTGCATAGATAGTCGGTGCGCCTTTTGTACCGAAGTCTTCAGTGACAACTAACTTCCCCGCTGGCAAGAAATATGAAGCCATATCCCAAGCAGCGTCTAAATATCCTCCTGGATTGCCGCGTAAGTCTAGAATCAGTTTATGATCACCGGAGAGAACAAAGTCACGTAGCGCGTTTCTGAATAGATCAGGAGATTGAGCGGTGAAACTATAAAGTTTTATATCGAATATTCCGCCAGGCAAACTAACCGTATCAAGAGTTGGAATATTGATGGTGTCACGAACGATTTTCTTGACAACAGGATCTGTGGCGCCAACTGGCAAGAAAGTAATCGACACTGTACTGCCTTTTGGACCTCGAATAAAGTTTACAGCTTGGTCTACAGGCATACTCTGTGTTGAAGTTCCATCAATCTTCAAAATCAAATCTCCAGATTTTACACCAGCCAAGCGCGCAGGAGTGCCTTTAAGGGCGGACACGACTACGAGTTGTCCATCCTTTTTGCCTATTTCCATACCGACACCACCAAAATCCCCTTCTATATCACTCTGGAACATTGCATTTTCTTGTGGTGGGAAAAATACTGTATAAGGATCATTATAAGATGAAGCCAAACCCTCTATAGCGCCCCAAATCTTGTCTTGAGCTGTTGTACTTGCAGAATTTACATCTTTTTCATTAAGAATTTGCCAAGTTTTCCAGAAAGGAGCGAACTGGCTTTGTGTGACGATAGTAGAATCATTGGCATTAGAGTTTATATTTGAAAGCTCTGAATTTTTACCAGATGAGAATCCAATATAAAAAACCGCCACCAGTACTACCAAGGCCACAACGGTGATTGGAATGTATTTATTCTTGAAAATCATGCTTGATATTATTGCATAGAAAATAGTAAAAAGTAATACCCATTTTATCTTTTCTGTATTATAATGTTTGTATATGACAACTACTCATACCTATAAAGGCATTGTGTGGATCGATCTTGAATCACCTACTGAAAATGAAGTTTCGAGTTTGGTTAATAGATACCAGTTGCATCCTCTAGTCGGTGAGGAACTTCACACCTCTCCGTCTCTTGCAAAGATAGATATGTACAAGGACTACACTTTAATAGTCTTAACTCTGCCTGTCAGAACTCGCAAAGACGGTTTATATGTTGTGGTTGATCGTGAAGTTCATTTTGTGATCGGTAAAAATTTTCTTATAACTTCGCGTTTTGAAGCAATAGAACAGCTCGAATATTTCGCTAAAGTCTTTGAAGCAAATGAAATCCTTGGTAAAGAGGAGAAAATCTCTCATGCAGGACATATTTTTTATTACATGGTTAAAAGATTATACGCTGGCATGAGAAATGATTTAGAGAATATTCGTGATGCTATAGTTTCTGCTGAGGATCATATTTTTAAAGGCGAAGAAAAAAATATGGTTAAATATCTATCGAACATCAATAGAGAGTTGATAGACTTCAAGCAGACTGCCCGAATTCATCAAGACATCTGGGCTAGTATGAGCATACGTTCAGAGAAAAGCCTGTTCGGTATTGATTTTGAACCATATATTGATGATATTAAAAATGATTTCACCCATATCCATGAATTGATAGTGAATGCTCGTGAGCTTTTGGGCGACCTGCGCGATACCAACGATTCCCTTTTGAATACAAAGCAAAATGAGATCATAAAGGACCTTACTCTCATAGCTTTTATCTTCTATCCTCTGACTTTGGTGGCCTCAATATTCACTATTCCAGGAACTAATGTTCCTCTGGTAGACAAACCATATGGTTGGACAGTCATCATATTGCTCATGGTTATACTCTCATTCGGTATTTGGTTCTTCTTCAAGAAAAAGAGATGGGTGTAGTAATCACAAAAATGGACATCAAACTCTACAACACCCTTTCAGGTAAAAAAGAAAAATTTAAACCTATAAAAACAGGTCAGGTTGGAATGTACAACTGTGGACCAACTGTTTACGATCGTGCTCACATCGGCAACCTACGCTCATATGTCTTCGCTGATACTTTGAGACGAATGTTCGAATACAACAGCTATTCTGTAAAACAGATCATAAACGTGACAGATGTCGGTCATCTATCTGGAGAAAATCTAGGAGACGCAGATTCGGGCACCGACAAAATGACGAAGGCATTGATTCGCGAAAATATGCCTTTGACTTTAGCTACAATGAAAGAAGTCGCAACTAAATATTTCAATTTGTTCGTTGAAGATATGAAGGATTTGAATATCGAGCTTCCAGAAGCTTTTCCTAGAGCTAGCGAAACAGTTGAGCAGGATATCGATTTGATAACGAAAATAGAAGAAAAAGGTTTTACATACATAACTTCTGATGGAGTTTATTTTGATACAAGCAAGTTCAAGGCTTACGGAAAGCTAGGAAATATAAAATTATCATCACTCAAGGAAGGTGCGCGAGTAGCTGCCAATTCCGAAAAGAGAAATTCGACTGACTTTGCTTTGTGGAAAATCGCCACTGGCGATATCGGCTGGAGCAGTCCTTGGGGCAAAGGATTTCCTGGTTGGCATATAGAATGTTCTGCTATGTCACGCATGTACCTCGGTCAACCTTTTGATATTCACACTGGAGGTATCGATCACATCCCTGTTCATCATAATAATGAGATAGCCCAATCTGAAGCGGCATATGACGTGCCTTTGGCCAACTACTGGTTACACAATGAATTTATGACCATCAAAAATGCAAAGATGGCAAAGTCTGATGGCAACTTTTTAACTCTAGGTTCACTTGAGACTGAACACATATCACCTTTGGCTTTCAGATATTGGCTGCTCACCTCACACTATCGCTCGCCTATCAATTTCACATATGCAGCAGTTGAATCAGCTCAAACAGCTTTGATCAGATTGTTGGCAACAGTCAGCGAATATCCTCTAAATGGCAAAGTCGATGAGTCTTACAGAGATAAGTTTCAATCCTTCATCAATGATGATCTAGATACGCCTCGCGCAATAGCTCTCATCTGGGATCTTTTTAAGGATACAAAAGTGTCGCCAGCCGATAAAAGAGCTACTATCATAGATTTTGATAAAGTTTTAGGTCTAAACATAAGCTCACTGCCACATGATAAAACTCAGAACCTAGAAGAAACATCTTCAGCAGATATTCCTTTAGAGATCACCGTCTTAGCTGAAACTCGTGAAGAGGCCCGCAAAGCTAAGGAATGGGTAAAAGCCGACGCTATACGAAAAGAGATCCAAGAAAGAGGCTTTGATGTCATAGACACAGACAAAAAAAGCGCCGGATTTATCATCATCACTCGCTAGCCCATCTCTAGTCATCTATTGATTCAAGCATCTCATCATGATTTCTATCGATTTTATCCTCGATATCGATGAGTCTTCCATAAACACGCGACTCCGCAGCGTCTATGCGCTCTTCTAACCTTTCAAAACTACGACCGATAGATACAGCTATATCATCACCATTTTTGTAAATGACTCTCTCAATCAACTCCAAGTCTTTTGATTCTAATGACATTTTTATATAAATTTAAGCATTTTTAATGCTTTATTAGTAATGCGTGTAACTATACTCCGCATAGATAAAATCTATATAAAGTCGCTATAAAGAAAAGATAAAATCAGAATAAAGAAGTGATAAAAAAATATTCAAAAAATAATGAAGACCGTTACTGGGCTCGGATTATTTAAACCCTAAGCCATGAGCACCTGAGCTTCAGACACGATTTGATCTAGAGACGAGGAAGCTTTGACCATATATTTGGTAGCGCCTAATATTTTTGCTTTTTCGAAATCGCTTGGTCGGCTCAAATTGGACAGTATGAGGGTTGGCACTTTCTTTAAACGCTCATCCATGTGGATTTTCTGGAGGATCTCAAAGCCATCCATGCCAGGGAGCGTTATATCCAAAATGATCAGGTCTGGGAAGACGTCTTTTAATTGAGTTAGAGCCTCTTCTCCGTTTATAGCGTGAATGACGCTCATTCCAGCCGCCACGAATTTTTTCATTAAAATAGAGCTGATCAGTTTATCATCCTCGATCCATAGTATCTTCTTGGCATTCTTAGCTTTACCATCATCTTTCAAATCTTGATTTTCTGAAGAAGGGCTATGTCCAAAAAAACGATCGACTCGAGCGACTAAATCAGAAGGATCTAAATCTAGCGATACAACGAAATCAGCTACGCTGTTCTCTGGGACTTTGCGCATATTTATAGAGACGCCCTCTGAAGAAAGCAGAAAAACTGGGACCTTGCCCAGCATCATGTCAGAATGTTTTTTTGCTAGAAATTCATATGGATCCATGTCGATGATATTTAAATCTAGAATGACAAGTCTTGGCAAAGTATCATATATAGCTTTCAATCCGTCTGTACCTGTATTTTTGATAACCACGGTATAACCTTCGGCTTGCAATCCTTTTGCAAGGCTGTCACCGAGCGCCTTCTTACCTTCAATGATGAGCAGGGTTTCTTTTTTAGATGATGGATTCATGGATATATTTTAACACATTTTTAAAAATCAAAGCGCTTTAATATCCTCAATCAATTCTGGCAGCTCTGAAACATGAAAATGCTGTTTATCCTTAAAAATTCTAACTTTGGCATTAGGCAAAGCTAATTGATATTGCTCAAAATGGAAAAATGGCACAACAGGATCATCTTTACTATGATACAAATGAACTTTACCGCCATAAGCAGCAAGTCTACTCAAATCTTTTAAAAGAACAAAGTCGGCCATGTCGTCAGTTGGACTGACCTTGTCATAAGGTGCGGCTAGCATAAATATACCCTTTACTCCCTTTGAATATCCGTTTTCAGAAAAGTATTTTGATAAGAAAATGGCTCCAAGAGAATTACCGACGAAGATAGCATCATTGGTAAAATATGGAATAAACTTTTCAAACCAAATTTTCCATTCTAAATATTTAGCGTTCAAACTATTTGGCATTTTTAGATTTAGAATTTCATAATCATCACCAAGCTTTTCTCCAAGCGTGTCTTTCCAGCTTTTTATCTTCGTTCTTTCAAAGTCGAGCTCAAAAGATTTCAACCACGATATATAAGCATCATATGAACCAAACGTTTCGCCACCGTGAATTGTGATTATTTGAGTTTTCATTATCCTTGATTATATACCCAATTGCCCGTTTTAGGATCAAGATCTGCAACATTGTGACCACCAATACATTGATCACCACTATAAAATTCGATGTATATAACCGTGCTGTCAGTTGCACCTTCTGAGTATTTACCTTTCCTTAAATATTCAAAGTGTATACTCTCACCAGTAAAATTGTCCGCAATTTTAACTTCAAGTAAATAAAGACCACCTTCATCGAACTTTTCTCTTACAGGCTCAAATTTTTCACCTTTAGCTAATGCAGTTAGCACTTCCAAAACTTCCTCTTTACTAGGAATGCGCTCTGGCACAATCTCGAATTGTCCCATGAAAGCAATCATGATTGAGGTATTATAGCGTCAAGTGAGGATATGTGGAAGCTGGGGCTTACATAATGTCCGAACGCAGACGATATATGCAGCGTAGCGAAATATAACTTTATTTTGCTTCAGTTTGTAGTGGATTTTACAAAGTATTGACATATAGACTTTTATATGCTAATATACCCAGCAAGTAGTGTCCGTAAATTGAAAATTCAACCACAGAAAACCAAAGAAAGAAATCATATTTATGCCAAAGCGCATCATCACTGACAGTGGATCGTTTCCCATCAAGCCAAGCGACATCAACATTGACCACCGAAAAGGCTTCCGGCATTTATACGGAGCCTTCGACAACAGTGAGACGGAGGTCTCCGCCTACTGGATCGTCCGGCTTTGTCAGCAACTCGGCACCTGGGGACCTTTCACTAAGGCCCAGATTGAAGAAGTCTATCGCAAAGCCGGCCTCAAAGACGGTTTCACCTTCAATCGCCTCGTGGAACCACAAGCTGTGTTCGCCGATCCGGCCAAAGAGTTTGGACGCATGATGGAACACGCAAGCCACACTCGCAACATGTCCCCAGTCATGGCTTCCATATCGTATTCCATGTCTTCGTCGAATAATCCACCGGAATTGGTGGCGAAAGGCGGCGGATGGATCGTTCTCGGCACCGATGGCAAGTATTATGTGACGGATGATTTCGTCTCACGCTGCTTCAAGTCATCACCGGTTGCCAGCAAAAAATTGGTTACAGCCTGATTAAATCGGCTGAATCACACTCGTCTCACAAAAGGAAATCCGTTTCCGGCGTGAGGCGGGTTTTCTTTTTATTTCCCCTTACTATCTCCCTTTATCGTCGCAATCGCTTCCTGAACGGTCGTCATGAACTGTGCTGGGAAAATGATGGTTGAATTCTTTTCAGTAGCGATCTCTGACATGGTCTGGAGTGTACGCAACTGGAGAGCGACTGGGTGGAGAGAGATGATGTCAGCAGCTTCACCGAGTTTGACGGCGGCTTCAAATTCACCTTGAGCGGCCACAATCTTGGCACGACGCTCGCGTTCAGCTTCGGCTTCTTTGGCCATGGCGCGTTGCATATTATCTGGAAGAACGATGTCCTTGATCTCAACAGCGGTTACTTCGGCACCCCAAGGTTCGGTGTGGGCGTCGATAACATCCTTGATCTGCACATTGATGTCACCAGTTTGAGAAAGGAGCTGGTCAAGAGAAAAACGACCAACAATATTACGAACAGTGGTCTGACTAATCTGATTTACGGCATCATAGACGTTCTCGATGGCGACGACTGACTTCTGGGCATCAACGATGTGATAGTAAGCAACAGCGGCGATGTCGATAGAGACGTTATCTTTCGTAATAATCTTCTGTGAAGGAATATTCATCGTGATCGTGCGGAGCGTAACTTTCGTCATCTTTTCCAAGATTGGGATGAGGATGATGAGGCCAGGTCCACGAACACCGGTACATTTACCCAAGAAGAAGATAACACCACGGTCGTATTCTTTGACGACACGGAGTGAGAGGGCTAATAAGACGACGATGACAATAATGATGGGTGTAAGCATGGTAATTGGGTTGGTGGTTAATGAAGGTATTATAGCGCTTTCTGGCTAGAATTATAGGGGTTTTAAATAGATTGACATATCATAAATTAAGATATATAGTATTTTTGCCTACCGAAACGGTAAGCTACTTAGCACAAAACGTTCTAGGTAAACTCCAGAAATTGGAGGATATATGTTCGCTGAAAACAAAAGAAAAACGATAGTTCAATCAAGCTCAACACTGTTTGTCACCTACCTCGTTGACATCATAATCAAATTCATAACTTCTGGCCGCTCATGTCGGCCACATCAGTTGCAAATTCGTTTTATAAATATCTACGGCCAATTAAGCGAGGAGCGAGCCGAAATTAACAGTCAACTTGATGTTCAGGTTCAGGTGTGGGTAGACATTCCACCCAAAATCGGTGTTGAATTTTTTCTCAGGTTTAAAATTCATCGCCGACCCGAAAATGCAGCCTGGGCACTTAGTAACAGACCCATTCTGATTACTTCCCACGCTCAACACACATTTAACATTAATTGTTCTGAAGATCTTCAAAACTACAATGCTGTGACCCAATCTGATGGGCAAGCACTTGTCGCTACGCGTGAGTGGCTTGGTATTGAAAAACGATAAACCTTTGATCCTTTAATTCACGTCGCGTGCATCACATCAGGTGGTCACGCGATTTTTTATTTAGCTAGTCATTCATATCAGGGATGTGGCTAAAATAGTGTAAGGCAGCACGAATTCCTTCATGTAATGAATTATCTGGAATTGGATATTTACAGATTTTAGGTAACGCTTATAGATTTTGTCCCGCTGCAGGTTCCATATTATCGTGATAATTATATAAAAGATTTGTAAAATAGATTGCATTACATTCAGATAAGTTACTATCCAATCCAAATTTACTTGTATAAACCTCATTTAGAATATCCTTCATCCATGGAACATTCTTAGGATCATCTTTTGTTACTGGCACATTAACATCAATAAATACTATGTATGACATTTTTCCACATTCTGGTTTCTTTAGAGCATCTCTCAGCAAACGCTGAACGTCTCCTTTATACATTGAAGCATCATTTAAATCTGCAAATTCTGAAGTATGTAGTATGCCACCAGGTCTACGTCGAGTTTTTGCTTCCACTGCAATCTTTGTAGAACTTTCATTATGCGTAGCAATAAATTCACAATGCGATTCAGATTTATTTTTTTCATCTAACCAATCAATTGTAAAACCTAAGCGTAACATTATTGCTGCAACAAGGATTTCATACCTAGCACCTTGATATTGGTCTTTTATACGTAATCTCGCCAATAGTGACGATGGAATATTGGAAACACTTAGTAAACTATAAACATCAAAAGCCAAAGATTGCAGTGATGCTATTCGTCCATCTACAAGTACACTGACATGAGATACAGGTTTTCCTGACTGTAGGATCAATTTATTGCGCAGTTCTTCTAAATAAGAAATGCACTGAACTATAAAGTGTTGATTCTCAGCTGATAATTTTTTTTGACTCTCAACCCAATCACTACCAACTGCTTCAATAAGTACATCTCTAATGAAATCGTGAAATGTGATACCTCCTTCACTATAAATATACTTCTTCCTACCGACTCTCCAGACTTTCAGTCCGTTTTCAAAGGTAGGCTTTTCAAAATTTATATAAATACCAATTTTTTTCATCAATTCACTATCCATTTTATTTGATATTAAAAAAGTTTTTCTCTCCCTTTTGCTTTCCTCCCCTTCACCCCCATCTTCTCCTCCAGCTTAAACAACTCATCACGTATCAGCGCCGCAGTCTCAAAATCCAACGCCTGCACAGCTTCGGCCATTGCCTCCTCCTTCATACGATACAACTTCTTTGGATCAGTCTTTGCGAGGTTTTCATCGAGGCGGACGAGTTCATTCACAACCTTATCATGTTCAGAACGGAGTTGGTCGGTAATATCATGAATTGCTTTGATGATGGTAGTTGGCGTGATGCCATGTTCCTTATTGTAAGCGACCTGAATAGCGCGACGACGATCTGTTTCGCGGACAGCATTCTTCATGGAATCAGTCATATTGTCGGCATAAAGGATGACACGACCAGCGGAGTTACGAGCGGCACGACCGATAGTTTGGATGAGTGAAGTCTCGGAACGCAAGAAACCTTCTTTATCAGCATCGAGAATACCGATGAGCGATACTTCTGGAAGATCCAATCCTTCACGGAGCAAGTTAACACCCACGATGATGTCATACTTCCCTCTGCGGAAATCAGTCAGAATATTGATACGATCAATGGTTTTGATATCACTGTGAAGATACGCCGCTTTAATTTTCTTCTCCCTCAAGAATTCAGAAAGATCCTCCGCCATCTTCTTGGTCAGAGTCGTAACGATGACACGAAAACCATCCTTGATTGTCTTTTCCGCTTCATCGATGAAATCAAATATTTGTCCAAGATATTTACCACTTTCGCGAATAGGTTTTATGTCCACAACCGGATCAATCAATCCTGTTGGACGAATAACCTGCTCAACCACATTTTGTGATTCAGCCACTTCATATTTTCCAGGCGTAGCGGAGGTATAGATCATTGGACCGACTCTTTCTAGGAATTCTGGGAATTTTAGTGGTCTATTATCCTTCGCCGAAGGCAAACGAAAACCATGTTCGATCAAAGTCTCTTTACGTGAAGCATCACCAGCATACATACCATTCAACTGCGGAATCGTAACGTGTGATTCATCGATTATTGTTAGGAAATCCGGCTTACCATTTTTATCCTTTGGAAAATACGCCAGAAGTGAATCAGGTGCTTCACCGGGCATCTTGCCAGAAAAATGTCTTGAATAGTTCTCAATACCGTTTGTATAACCAATCTCCTTGATCATCGAGAGATCATATTTCACACGACGCTTCAGACGTTCAACTTCCAGCATCTTTCCATTCTTCTCTAGCACTTTGAGTCTATCAACAAGTTCAGCTTGAATAGTTTTGTAGGCCTTGACACTTTGTTCTTCTGTAGAGATGAAATGTTTTGCAGGAAAAATGAAGACGGCTTCATGATTGGCACGGACTCCACGACTAACTGGATCTAGTTCGGTGATGAGTGAAATAACAGCAACACCTTTGTCGTTCGTATCATATTCAATACGATAAATCGTCTTTTCATTCACAGGCATAACTTCCAACATATTTCCAACTGCGCGGAAGTTACCAGACTTCAAGTCAGCTGTTGTACGTTCAAAATGAATATCAATAAGTTTACGAATGAGCTCTGCACGTGAGAGTTCCATGCCAACTTTCAATTTCAAATTCACTCTTTCATATTCTTCTGGACTGCCCAAACCATAAATACAAGAAACTGACGCCACAATGATGACATCTTTGCGTGTAAGAAGTGCTTGAGTTGATGCGTGACGAAGACGCTCGATCTCTTCGTTGATCATCGCTTCTTTTTCAATATATGTATCACTTGAAGGAATGTAAGCCTCTGGCTGATAGTAGTCATAGTAAGAAACGAAATAGTGCACCGCGTTGTTTGGAAAAAATTCACGGTACTCTTGCGCAAGTTGAGCTGCTAGAGTTTTGTTGTGAGCAATGACGAGAGTTGGTTTATTGAATTGAGTGATAACATTTGCCGCCGTAAAAGTCTTTCCAGAACCCGTGACTCCAAGGAGTGTTTGCTTGGTAAAACCTTTCTTGAGGCCTTCCACCAAGCCTGAAATAGCCTTTGGTTGGTCACCAGCAGGCTTATAGGGTGTTGCGAGTTGGAATAATGGTTTAGATGCCATAACTTCAGATAATATGACCATATTACGCCAAAATAGGCTAATTTACCAATAAAAAAGACGCGTAACAGAAGGTTGCGCGCCGTGAAGAAGATCAGCAGAAATCAATCACCGTTGCCGTCTGGCCATTTGGATGAGCCGGACTTCTCGTGTTCTTCCGGAGATGTGGTTGAAGCATCATCAGATTCCTTGAGTCCGATACCGCCTTCGGCAGTCTCGAGCACAGTTGCTCCGATCAGTGCAGCAACACCAAACTGCTGGCGAACTTCGATACCAGGTCCTCGATGACTGGCTGGATTAACAGATGCTCCGCGATGAAAACGTTCGCGACGTTCGCGAGCCTTCGGATTTGGCTTAACCTTTTTCCAAAGATTTTCCTTTTCAGACCAGTAATATTCGACAAATGGTTGTCCGAATGATCTCGACCAACCAATGCGACCATCCAATTTTGGTGCCCGCACGAATCGGTTGTGTTTACGTTTTAGTAGCACCGCATCACATGGCAGTGTATCCGGCGGAGGTGTTCTCGTATTCATTTTTTAGAAGGTTCAATTCCCGCCTCATTCTCATCAACGATAGACAAGATGGCGAGGTTGGTAATCCTATCACTATTAGATTAAATTTCAATATTAATTGTGAATAAAAAACAGCGCAAACAATTAAGTCTGCGCCGAGTTGAATGAAATAGGCCTCAATTTAATTCGACAGGCCCGACGAGATAAGCAATCCCATTCATATCGCGATGGAACTGCTCCTTGAATTGACGATTGACTATCTGGTAGGACGGGTCACCGTTGGTGGTGCTCGCCTCCATGAAATAGAATCGTCCGTATTCGTCGTAAAAAGGACTGCAACTGTAGCCGTGACAAGCTTTAGTCTCAACGACGATGCTCGAGACTTTCCCGTTGTCCTCCCCATCACATTCCCGACCAAGTATCACAGCATCGTCTTCGGTGATATAGGATGTGATCCGCTTCACCGTTTTTTGACCGATGGTGACCTCGGATGATGGAATGACTCGAGCGGGCTTTGCCTTGCCGCAAAAGTATCCGTCAATCACCTTCGGCTTCGGACCAATCGAGGCGAGGACTATGTCCAGCCCCTTATTGTCCTTGCCCCTCGAGGTGATTTGGTCAATGTAACCCAAGATCCTGTGATTCCCTGGATGCGCAATGCGGATTGCGTAGGCGTAATTCACGCCCTTTTCAAACAGGTGTTCAGGGGCGATCAGCGTATGCCCGCCATCAGCGTCGCTTTGAAAAGCTAAGCCGGCGCAAGCAAAAGCAGTTTTGTTGTCACTGCAGTAATATATCGCAACCGGCCACATGCCCGGAAAGCGATTCGTTGAAACCATTCCGTCAAATTGCATCGGAAACGGCTCCATGATGTAGCTGACGGTAGCGGGAACAGTGTTGGTTTTTTGATCAGCCAACGCTGTGCCGATTGAGAGCGTCAAAAATAACGCGCCAATCGTGAGTGCAATCAGTTTTTTCATAAGATTTTTTTGTAAAAGGAGGGAGGTTTATCCTCCGAACTATTTTCACTATTATTTTAACATTAAAGGGTACTTTGTCAATTCATAATAAACACCTGAAAAACCCTTATAAATCAATAAAAAAGCGCCGAGTTTCCCCAGGCGCTTTTACGTTGTGTTCATTATCCTTTGAAAGGATCCATTGAAGAATAGTTTCGCCCAACGCACCACCTCTTCAGTTGTGCTCGCCGCAGTAAGATATTTCGGATAGCAAATACCTCCATTGGCCAACAACCTTGAAAGAATCCTCTTCTTCCGATCAAAGTAATTGTCGAAGTAATAGCGAAGCGAACAATCTTCGCATTCACAAGGATCAGCGTGCGTGCCGACTCGTTCGCGAACATTTCGGATGACCGAGTCACCCTCTATCACCAAAACGCGAACATCCCTGCCGATCAAGCGTTGATACTCTGCCCTGAAGAGATCACCAACCAAATCAGGACGAAGGCCTTCGATCATATCCGTCTTCAACTCTACGTTGCCAGCAAATATGATACGCCCCAGACGAGAGAGCCTTTTCTCAATGAATTTTTCCTCAACGATTTTTTTGAGCCTGATGATTTCTGGCTCAATGAACACAATGGTCTTCTCAAGTGAATGAGTAGTTTCCATAGTTTTTCTTAGTTTTGTACCCGCATTAGAGAAATGCGGGGATTGTGAGCTTTCGGTATTACTTTATACCATACTATTTTCTCAAAATCAATTTCATAGCTGCAGTATAAATATCTTTTTCGCCCATGCCGTAATGTTCCAAGAGTTCATCAGGTGTGCCAGATTGGCCAAATTGGTCTCTAACACCAATAAATTCTATTGGCACTGGATAATTATTTGAAAGACATTCGGCCACTGCGCTACCCATGCCACCAGAGATTTGGTGCTCTTCAACAGTGACTATCGCTTCGGCATCGCGAGCGAGTTTTATGATGGTTTCCTCATCCAACGGTTTTATCGTCGCCAAATTTATGACTGCGACTTTTTTACCTTCAGCGTTTAATTTATGCGCGACTTTTAAAGCTTTATGGAGCAACGCGCCAGTAGCGATGATACCAACATCAATACTAAAAATTTTAGATTTTAAATTTGAAAGACGCGAATCGAACACAACTTGTGCCTTACCAATCTCAAAAGGAGTTTCTTCGGTAGTGATAATTGGCGTATTGTTGCGAGCCAAACGAATATAAGTCGGTGAATCTGTTTTACTGGATGCGATAACAGCCTTGCACGCTTCTATAGCATCACAAGGAGAAATGACGACCATGCGAGGGATAACGCGAGTGATAGCGATATCTTCTATAGCTTGATGAGTACCACCATCTGGGCCGACCGATACACCGGCGTGCGAGCCAGCTATTTTTACAGGTCTATTATTATAAGCGATAGTCGTCCTGATCTGTTCCCAATTTCTTCCAGGACTGAACATGGCATATGAAGTTATAAAAGGAATTTTACCCATAGCAGCCATGCCTGATGCCAGTCCAGCTAAGTTTTGTTCAGCAACGCCTACCTCTATGAATCTCTCAGGAAATTTTGCCTTGAAAGAGGTCATGTGAGTCGATTCAGTCAGATCTGCGCAAAGACCGACTATTCTTTTGTCTAGTTCAGCGGCTTTGAGCAAACCTTCACCAAAACCTTTTCGTATAGGCAAAAGCTCGACATCTTTGTCGAATATTTTTAGGTTGAGTTTTTGGGAGGGGTTAAGCATGAATAAATTTAAATAACTATGAGCTTTAAAAGCCTAGCGTGCTGACAACTGCCGCAAACAAAATCAAAATACCTCCTTCGATGTGTCGATACATCAAATCTTTACCTCCCTTTTTTATCTTATAACCAACATGGTGATTCAACAGAAGAACAAGCCCAAGAACGATACAGACGATCAAAAGCAAATTGAACAATGGTGAGTAAATAGATTGTGCAATGATAAAAGTCACAGAGAGTGCCAAGAATGCTATTTTTAAGAGGATTTCTACTTGCTTCATATATTTTAATTAATTTTGATAATTTATTTTATATTTATCTACTTAGTCATTCCAAGAGCTTTTCTAGCTATCGCTATTTCTTCTGGCGTTGTCGGTGGCTTTCCGTGCCATTCAAACTTTCTTTCAAAAGCCGGGATTCCCTTCGAAGCAATCGTATTAGCAATTATAACAGAAGGTTTATCGAAAACCGCCTTTGCTTCGCCAATCGCGCGGTCTATATCATTGAAATTGTGGCCATCTATCTCTATCACGCGCCAATTAAAAGCCTTCCATTTATCAATAACAGGATTGAGCGGCATGATATCTTCAGTGAATCCATCAATCTGGATATTATTTCTATCGACTATCGCTATGACATTATGGAGTTTTTCCTTTACTGCAAACATAATAGCCTCCCAGTTTGCGCCCTCATCTAATTCACCATCGCCAAGCAAACAATAGAAATATTTACCAGAAGTTTTTCCATTATCTATCCTGTCAGCTAGAGCCATGCCTACAGCCTGAGAAAGTCCGCAACCAAGAGGGCCAGATGAAGTTTCCAACATTGGCAAAAAATCACGATGAGGATGACCTTGAAGTCGTGAACCAAATTTACGAAGAGTTTTTAACTCACTTACAGGAAAATACCCGGCATGCGCCATAGTCGCATAAAGGACTGGACAGATGTGGCCATTTGAAAGTATGAGGCGATCTCTATAAGGCCAGTTTGGTTTCTTTGGATCTTGTTTCAGTGCATGAAAATACAAATATGCGAATATGTCCGCCATATCAAGAGGACCAGCGGTGTGACCAGACTTTGCCTCGATGAGAGATTCTATGATTGAACGACGAATGTCGAGTGCTTTTGTTTCAAGGGACTTAACTTTTTCTGGAGTCAAAGACATGTAGATATTATATCATGCTCTGAAATTCTTCCAACGCACCGAGCGGGCTCTCAGCCTCAAAGATAGCTGAACCGACGATGAGTCGTGTAACTCCAGCACCTATTAAATCTTGCGCATTCTCGAGAGAGACTCCCCCGTCGATAGAAATATCAAGATTAGGAAAAGCTTTCTTGACCTCAGCAATCTTATCTATGACTTTTGAGTCGAATTCCTGTCCTTGGAAACCAATATGGTCAATACCCATAAGCTGGATGAATTGAATTTGATCATTGATCATTACATCATTGATCATTTTGACTGGCGTATCTATGTTAAGAGCTACTCCGATTTCTACTCTTCCAAGCAATTTCTCAACTGCTGCTTTAATATTTCCTTTGGATTCAATATGCAAAACTATGCGACTAGCACCGACTGAAACCCAGTCGTCGACAACCTCTTCTGGTTTGTTAACCATGAGGTCAAATTCATAATCAATCTTTTCCCAGCCCGGCAAAGCCAAATCTTCACGAACTAGCATTTCAAAATTATTATCAGGCTTACGATATGGCCACGTAGCACTAGGCGTGAACTGACCGTCACAAATGTCTATCTGAATTCTTCTTGTATTCAACTTAACAAGCTCAATCTGTTCTTGGAGCTGTTCGAAGTCATCTACTAGGATGGCAGGTATTATTTCTATACTAGAATCTTTAATCATGAATCTTTACTCTATATTATTCATCTCACCGATGCGCCTTTCATGTCTTTCCTCATTTGAAAATGGAGTGTCTAACCACTGAACTATAGCTTCTTCAGCTTCCTTTTGACTGACAAACCCGGCACCTATAGAAAGAATATTTGCATCATTATGTTCACGAGATAGTTTCAAGATATCATGTGAACCACCATAATAAACTGCGCAACGAACACCAGGAAAACGATTAGCGACCATAGCTTCACCTTGACCAGATTTACCGAATATAATGGCGCGAGCGTAACCGCTTGAATCTTGGGCGATACGAAGCGCTGCTTGAGTCATGAAATATGGATAATCATCATCTGCTGCGAAGGCATGCGCACCCATATCGTCTATTTTGTAACCTTTTCCTTGCAAAAAAAGCTTAATCTCTTCTTTTAGTTTAAATCCGGCGTGATCTGAAGCGAGGATGATAGGTAGGTTTTTCATTTGGCTATTATAGCATCTAGTTTAGTGTTTATGATATCAAACATTCTATCGTGTTCAACTAGCTGTTTACTTTGGGTATCAAGTCTCTCAATTACCAAATTGAATTTATTATCCATAATTTCAAATTTCTGATCATGCGAATCAAGTCTTTTTATGACTTTATCAAATTCGCCCAGCATAATATCAGTCAGATCATCGAATTTCTGATCCACTCTGTAATTATGAGCATTAAACTCATCCCGTGTAATGAAATTAAACTTTTCTGTAGTCATTGTAAGCATTATTTTATACCTAAATTAATAATGCAACAAGTTTATCAGACACAGATAAAAAATAGTTAAAATAAAGTTAAAGAAATGATAAATTTTTATTCAAAAAGAGATAAAGCACGTAATCTATGACACTACTGCGATTAATGCAATTAATTCTTTTTTAAAATTTTTTTATAGTTTAGACCTAAAACAACAAGCAATATTATACCTACACTGACAATTGTCTCCCCTTTATATTCATATAACAATGGTCCCCATGAGTATATTCCCCAACCACCAGTAAAGATAAAAGAAAAAACACCGAAGTTTATCACTAGAGATATAGAAGACAATATTTTAGATAATTTTAAATTATTACCTTTATAAGCTGCCCAAGAAAAAAACAATGATAAGAGCGTTATTAAATATATCAGTCCAGCTATAGTATAAAATATCGCGGGACCGCTAGTATCGTTTGGATTATCACCGGCCATTACACCCACCACAAAAATAATAGGTGAAATTAATATTAAAAAAACAAAAGATGCCACATGTAACCCTAAAAGAAAGCTTGCGTTTTTTTATTTTCTTGGTTCATATTTTTAAATTATTAAACTAATCTTCCTGCCATTATAACATGTTCAACTAAAGTATACGTATATCCTGTCTCATTGTCATACCAAGCTAAGACTTTAACTAGATTTCCGCCAACGACGCGTGTGAATGCAAGATCAGCAATAGACGCATGACGATTACCGATAATGTCATGAGAGACTAAATCTTCTTCAGTGACTGTAAAGATACCATTCCAACGAGGCAAAGCTGCGGCTTTCTTCAAAATCGTATTGACTTCTTCAGCAGTAGTATTCTTCTTTGAAATAAATGTGATATCAACGATAGAGCCAGTGACGACTGGGACGCGGATAGAAATACCGTCAAAGAGTCCTTTCAATTGTGGAGCAACTTGAGTGACGGCGATAGCGGCGCCTGTTGATGATGGAACGATGTTTTGCGCAGCGGCACGACCTTCACGGAGGTCTTTTTTACTTGGACCATCAACCAAAGCCTGTGAAGCAGTGTAAGCGTGAACTGTGTTGAGCAAAGCTTTTTCAATACCTAGACTCTCATCAAGGATAGCGATAAGCGGCGAACCAGCGTTGGTAGTGCATGAAGCATTTGAAGAAATCTTGCATGTTTCAAGCTTATTTTCATTCATAGACATTAGAACAGTCTCACCTTTTACTGGAGAATCTGGAGCGTCTTTGACAGGAGCTGTTACGACTACGCGTTTTGCACCAGCGAGAATATGAGCATTCGCCTTTTCAGATGAAGTAAATAAGCCAGTTGATTCAACAACGACATCGATATCGAGTTTCTTCCAAGGCAGGTTTGCTGGATCTTTTTCTGAAATAAATAAAACCTCCTGGCCGTCTATGATGATGGAGTTATTCTTTTCATTTACAGAGATATCGAATTGGCTGACACCATAAGCTGTATCGTATTTGAGCAAGTAGGCAAAATTTTTGATATTTCCAAGGTCATTTACTGCCACAAGTTGCAATTCTTCGCGATTTTTCGCAATCTTTGCAAAAGCGCGACCGATGCGACCGAAACCATTGATAGCAACACGAATTTTTTTCATATAACTGTTGGATTTAAACTAATAATTGGTGGATTAATTAACGTGCAATTATTATAGCATATGATATAACAGTAGATGATAGTTAATGTCTGATCTTTCAAAAAAAACATGAACCTAACCGCTCGTATTAACACCGGTCTCACATCGTCCACGAATCATCGTGATTCTGGAAGTCAGTTCATAGTTGGAAGCAATCAACCACAAGCCAAAGCACGCTTCTTTGTTAAAAAAAACAAACCGTGAACCTCTTTCGCTTGGCCAAGAGGATCATGAGCCTTTAACAACTGCGCGAGACTTGCTCAAAATGATACTCGAATACGTATACCGTCGGCCCAAATACGTGGAAGGTCGACTTGGTCGTCGTGTCACGCGTGTGATAGATTCTTCGTCTGGAGAAGTTGATTACATCGTCCATTTCTCTGATGACACGATCATCGGCATGCGCAGCATCAAAAATGATGGAAAGAACGAGCGTGCGTATCGCCGGCGGCACAAAGACGAAAAATTCACCATTGTGCAAGTGGTCATAGATACTGCCAAAGATCTTATGCATTGTGTGCAAGATGTTTTGAGCCAATTGGCATGGCACGCACAAAATATTTTTGGCATGGCACTGCGCCGACACAAGAAACCTCGTCAAAATGGTGAATCTCAAGCAAAATTCCGGCGCATGAAGCAATATCACCCGGCCTATGCTTGTCGGTAAATTAAAATCTCAAGCGGCCTAACTTCAAAAGTTCGGTCGCTTTTTTCATTTAGCGAAATGCTGTCGGCGCAACGTCCTTTAAGCGCCGACGCTTAGACTCTTAGCAATCTTTCTTACCAATCCTGGGCCTTCATAGATCATACCTGTGATGAGTTGAATCAAATCTGCTCCAGCTTCAAATTTTTCCTTAGCTGTTTCAGGCGACATAATGCCACCTACGCCAATGATAGTGAATCTGTTACCATAAACTTCGCGAGTCTTACGAATCAAGTCAGTTGAGGGGTGGGTGCATGGCTTACCCGAGAGTCCGCCAACATATTCTTTTGGCGCTTCTTCACGAACATCGAGCCACGAGTAATCCTTATTGAGATTACCGATAATAACGCCATTAAATTTATTTTGGTCTATGATCTTCAGAAGTTCTGAGAATTGCTCCCACGGAATATTTATAGGCATTTTAATATAAACAGGCTTCAAACATGGAATCGATTTCAAAGCAGGTAAAAGCTGACTCAATAGTTCTGGTTTTGCGAAAGTTTCGCCACCAAAAGCATTTGGGCAAGAAATGTTGATTGTATAATAATTACCAACATTCTCTTCATTAAGTCTTTTAAAAGAATAAACGTAGTCATCTATGCCAGCTTGAACTGATTGTGCCGACTTTTCATCGTTTGTTCTGGCAATCGAGATTCCTATTACAAATTTTTGGTGCTCATCTTTTATTCTTGTAATAATCTTGTCCACTCCCTCATTTCGGAGTCCTTTATTTACAATAATGCTTTTTGATTTCGGCAATCTGGTCAATCTGGGCTTCGGGTTTCCTTCACATGGTCGTGCTGTCACTGAGCCGACTTCTTCTCCACCAAAACCTATATAAGGCAATATTTTTGTAAGGCGTCCATTATAATCAAAACCAGCCGACAACAAAATCGATGTGCGGTAATTTATACCATCAACAGTTTTAGAAATATCTTTACTTTTTTTTGACACACGATAACCATATGCAAAGCTGACAAGATGGCGCGTCAACCAAAATCTTCCAAGCAACTCTCCTGTCCAGATGAAAAAATCATGAACATTCTCTGGATCAAATAAAAATAGAATCGGTTTCAAGACATGTTTATAAAGCATAAAACAAATATACCATAAATCATGATACAATCTTAGTCATGTTTTCACTCCCAGAATTGGTTCACTGGATTCAGGTCTTTGCTTATCAGCATGATTATTTAATATACGGAGTTTTGTATATACTTGCCTTAATCGAAGGACATGTCATAACAATAATATCTGGTCTATTTATTCGATTCGGAAATCTATATATAATTCCTACCGCTCTTTCGATTATACTTGGTAATTTAACTGGCGACATAATCTTATATTGGGCTGGATATCATTGGGGTGAAAAGTTCGTCCTTTCTTGGGGAAAATATCTATCAATAACAGATACAACTATAGTCTCAGCTAAGAAAATATTCTCTAAATACCACGCCACGATTCTTTTAGGATCAAAACTAACTAATGGTTTTGGTTTGGCCACCGTTATTCTCTTCACCGCTGGAATGACTCGCATTTCATTTATTAAATATATGTCACTAAATATTATAGGTGAGACGGCGTGGACGAGCATACTACTTCTTGTTGGTTACTCTTTTGGACAATTATATGTGACCATCAATAATATAATCGGTCGAGTCTTTCTTATAGTCATTGCTGGTGTTATTATCTTTGGATTCATAAGAATGAGTAAATATCTTCGAATTAGATTAGAAAAACAGTAACCACCATCAATTTCATGAAAGTCTCTATTGTTATACCTGCATATAATGAAGAAAATACCGTTACACCGACTATAAAAGCGGCGCTAGCTCAAAATTACATAGATTTTGAGGTTATTGTAGTAAATAATGCAAGTAGCGACAAAACTGCGGAAATAGTACAAAATCATATTAACGACACATCTTTGAATAAAGATGGCCGACTTAGATTAGTAAATGAACCAAGAAAAGGTTTACTTTGGGCCCGCGAAGGTGGCAGAATAAACGCAAAAGGAGATATCATTGCTCATCTAGATGCAGATTGTCTGCCAAATAAAGATTGGATCTCAAAAGAAATTCCCTATTTCGCTGACCAAAATGTCGTGGCGGTTAGCGGCCCATATGATTATTATGATGGAAATTTTGCACTTCGTTATGGCACACTCATTGGTCATAAATACCTTTATAGCTCTTTCAACATCATCCTTCGTCTCATGAAAAAAGGCGGCTACATAGTAGGTGGAAATGCTTTTATCCGAGCTTCGGCTCTTAAACAGATCGGTGGCTATACTACTTCGATTGATTTCTGGGGTGAGGATACTGATACTGCTTCAAGATTATCAAAAGTAGGTAAAATAGTATTCAAAGGTCACCTGGTGATGAAGACATCTGCTCGTCGCTTCAGGAATCAGGGTTTTTGGAAAACAACATTGCAATACCAAATTAATTTCTTGAAAATGAGCATAGGTAAACATCTTGGTAAAAAATAAATAATGAAAGTCTCCGTAGTCATACCAGCCCACAATGAAGAAAAGAATATAGAGAAGACTATAGAGGCTCTTTTGGCACAAGATTATCCAAATTTGGAGATAATAATTGTCGATAATGCTAGTTCAGACCGAACGAATGAGGTGGCAAAAAAATATGAGCAATCAAATGTCGAAATCTCATTACGGGTAGTTTACGAATCAAAGAAAGGACTTCTTCAAGCCCGCGAGCGTGGACGCAAAGAAGCGACTGGTGAGATCATTGTGAACATGGACGCCGACTGTTTACCAAGACCTGATCATATCTCACTAGGCGTAGCGCATTTCAAGTCAGATACAAAAAATAAGATTGTGGCAGTAACTGGTCCATATGATTATTACGATGGTCATCCAGTCTTCAGACACACATCTTTGTCTCTTCAAAAATACATATATCGTTTTACTAGCCATCTCCTACAATTACCATTTATCAAAGGTGGAGCCGTGTTAATCGGCGGAAACAACTTCATTCGTGCAGATATTCTAGAAAAAGCTGGAGGATATAATGTAGCCATAACTTTCTACGGTGAAGATACTGACACAGCAAAGCGTATAGCGCCACATGGTAAAGTTGTTTTCGATCCAGGGCTTTCGGTAAAAAGCTCAGCACGTAGATTTAAGGAGGAGGGCAATATTAAAATAACCTTCAAATATCTATTCCATTTTTGGAAGACTATTTTTTCATTTTAGGTTATGTTAAGATACTTCATGTACTTAACTATTTACCATATTAATGAATAACACAGACATTGCTTCACTTTTAGTTTCTTTAACTCGTTCACTATATAGAACGATGCGTTCAGTCTCGCCCAACTGTTCTTTTTTGGAGATAAAAACATTAACGATTGTTCATGAACAAAAAAATCCTTCAATGAAAGACATTTCTGACGAACTCGGTATATCCTCCCCTGCTACAACAGCTGTAATAGACAAACTCATAGAAAACAAAGATGTGGTTCGTTCTCTAGATGCAGACGATAGACGAATAATCAGAATATCTTTGACTGCTCAAGGAAAAAAAGCTTTTGAGAGAAACAGAAACATTATATACAACGCCATTAATGATAAGGCTTCGGTTTTATCAGAAAATGAAAGGACTGAATTAGCTAGGATATTACAAAAATTACAAGACAGAGGTATAAATTCAACAAAATAAATATTAAAACATATGCACAAACATAAACATCAAAATAAAATTATCGCAGGAGTTGTATTGGCGGCTATTCTAGTAGCTTTAACAATATATATTTTGGCCCGCCATACTCCGACATATGATACTTCTGTGGTGACCAGACGAGACATAGCAGCAACAGTGCATGTTAACGGAACAGTGGTTCCAGAAGATAGTTCTTCACTCTCATTTAGTTCTCAAGGAAAAATCCGTGATGTAAATGTTCATGAAGGAGATGTTGTACATAAGGGAGATATACTAGCTTCTTTAGATACGAGCACAATACAAGCTCAATTGGATGGAGCGCTAGCTGATGAAGCAGCGGCAAAGGCTGGACTCAGTAAACTTGAAAATGGAGCTAGACCTGAAGAAATTGCTCTGTATTCGCAAAAATACAACGACGCTTCAACTGCACTTATCGTGGCAATGAATAATGCACTCCAACAGACTTCAGATGCTATAACAAACAAAGCTGATTCACTGTTTAATAATGGAAATAGTGTCAACCCAATCATAAACATACATACACAAAGTGGAACAGAACAATACAACATCGATCAGGAAAGAGTTGTGATTAGCGATAAATTGAATGCTTGGAAAAACACATTAAGTTCGGTTTCCACAACTTCATTAGATAATGCAGTATCTGTAACTCAGAATAGTTTATTAGCAGCTCAAAGCTTTTTGACTGATCTAAACACTATCGTAAACAATTTATCACAAGGAAATTCAGGATTAACACAAAACGTTATTAACGCTGATTTAGCAATAAGTAATGGTGCTCAACAAGAGATTACATCTGCATCAAATCTATTTACTACTGCAAATGCAGCTTGGGGTGGAGCTAGGGATAGTCTAAGTCTAGAGAATGCAGGATCACGTTCCGAGGATATCACGGCTCAATCAGCAGTGTTAGCAAAAGCACAAGCAGAAGTAGAGGCGTACCAAAGTGCTTTATCTCAGAGTTATATTGCGGCCCCTTTCGATGGGACAATCACATCAGTAAACATGAGTTCAGGGGAAGTAGTGGTGCCAGGGCTTTCTGCTTCTGAGAATATAAATATTATTAGTGCTGGCGCTTTTAAAATCGAAGTTTATGTACCAGAAAATGTCATCGGTACAATGAGTGAAGGAAACGCTGCTAGCGTTACTTTCGATGCATACGGTCCATGGAATATATTCCCTGCTCACGTTTTTCTGATCAACCCAGCAGAAACTATCCAAAACAGAGTCAGTTCATATAAAGCGACTCTGCATTTCGATCAACCTGACAATCGCATACGATCAGGACTAACTGTTAATACAATCATAACTACAGCAACATCAAGCAATGCTTTAGTCGTGCTAACCAGATCCATCATCACAAAAAATAATCAAAAATTTGTTCTATTAAAAAATTCATCCAATAATTTCGTTGAACAACCTGTCACAACAGGCATAACCAGTGGAGATGGATACACTGAAATACTTTCAGGTTTAGGGGAAAACGATATAGTAGCTAGTTTTGGAAGTCAAAATTATTAAAATATTATATTAGATATAAAATACTAATTTAAATTAAAATGAAAAAACTTACTGAAAATGTTTGGATTATGGCTGGACTACTATCTGTCGTAGTCATTGGCGGTGTTGCTGGACTTACATACCTCTATATCTCAATGGGTCGTGTTTACACAGATAAAGCGATAGTTGATGCGTCCGTGACATCTATCTCGCCTTCTGCTCCTGGTATTCTGGAAGAAGTTTACGTGAATGTTGGTGACATAGTTGGGCCTGATACTGTAGTTGCCCGTGTAGGAAATGAATTGCTCAAAACTACGGCCTCCAGCGTAATAACCGATACAGACACTGCTATAGGTACGATGGTATCTCCTAGTGTGCCTGTCATAAAAGTCATAAATCCTGACGATCTACGCGTTGTAGCACATATAGATGAAGATAAAGGCTTAAGTTCAATCAAACTTGGCAATCAAGTGGTTTTCACTCTAGATGCTTTTGGTTCACGTAAATTCCAAGGTATCGTTGACGAGATCAGTCAAACAGCTCGACAAGAAGATGTTGTCTTTAATATCTCTGACAAACGCCAAGTTAATCAATTCGATGTTAAAATCCGTTTTGATGTAAATACTTATCCTGAAATAAAAAACGGCATGTCAGCTAAAGTTTGGATCTATCAGTAAAAATGAAGAATAATAATCTCCAATGGTTAGTGCTCGCAACTGTAATAGTTGGTACTTTTTTGGGTACCATTGATAGAACCATCGTAAATCTTGCTCTTCCAAACATGGCAGCCGATTTTGGCATAAGTACTACTTTGGCAGCATGGATAGCGACGGCTTATATGATTGCCAATGCCATATTCGTTCCAATTTGGGGTAAATTGGGTGACACAATAGGACGTAAAAAAGTTTATATCACCGGCTTCGTTATATTCATCTTTGGATCAGTATTAGCTGGTTTAGCATGGAACTTCTCTTCTATGATCGTGTTTCGTATCGTGCAAGCTATCGCTAGTTCTGCTGATATACCTACAGCTATGGCGATTCTAGCAGTTACATTCACAGATATAAAACAACGCGGACAAGCTCTTGGTATCTGGTCATCAGCTTTTGCTTCTGCTGCCGTGCTCGGACCGCTCGTAGGCGGACCTTTGATAGATGCTTTTGGTTGGAGATCGATCTTTCTTATAAATTTGCCAGTTGGTCTCATTGGTCTTGCTATGGCACTGGCTTTCGTTAAAGAATCTGTATCAGAAAAGAAAACTCATAATTTTGATTGGTGGGGCGCTCTTACTCTGGGTTCAGCCTTAGCAACATTCGTACTTCTTTTAGAAAAAGGTCAGGATTGGGGTTGGACATCTGGAGGTAGTTTTCTTTTAGCATTCATTACTATTTTATCTGCTGGAATTTTCTATATCTTGGAAAAGGCACATCCTGAGCCAATGATTGATTTTAAATTCTTTAAGAATTCAAACTTCAATAATGCCCTATTCAATAACTGTGTAGTCTTTCTATCAATGATGGGCAGTGTCTTCTTGATACCAATATTTGCGCAGACGTTCCTTGGAATGGATGCCACACATTCAGGATATTTATTTATTCCACTCGCCATAGGCTTCATGTTCGCATCACCTATAGGAGGCAGAATGATAGGTAAAGTCAAACCTGGATATGTTATAGCACTCAGTAGTTTCGTTGCGAGTATAGGTTTCTTTTTGTTTTGGGTATTTCTAGACCCAAGATCAGGGGTTCTGGATATCATCATTCCACTTGCTATTATGTCATTCGGACTTGGTTTAGGTATGGCCCAACGTACCAGTATCATCACCAATTCAGTGCCAACAGAAGAAGTTGGAGTGGCTTCTGGTATCCTTACTCTCGGACGTAATATTTCAGGTGCTATAGGTATAGCCGTCTTCAGTACGCTACTTACAACCATAGTTAATGACAAAGTAGTTGCTATAGCCCAAAACAGTAGATTAAACGCCCTTTCGATTATTGATATAAAAACTGGTATTGCACTTATGGAATTAAAAGCACAAGTTTCTGCTTATGGTGTTATATATCTCATATGTAGCGTCATAGTGCTTATTTCTGGTTTTACAGCACTTTTAATAAAATTCAATCCAGCTGACAGAACTGGTTCGCGAGAAGAAAGTATCATTATTGATTAGGTCTGAAATGTATATTTCTACTTAGTCTGAAGAATATTTGCTACCGTCTGCTTCTGTGTAGCAGTTACATTTGTTTTCAGCGAAGATAACTGACTAGAGACGTTCTTTATCTCTTGCGCAGTGACAGTCTTACTTGAATCTCTCAATATAGAAGCGACTTGTGCGCTAACACTTTGATATGCTTGATTGTTAGTTGATTTTGTTGATTCAGATCCTGAAGACGTGGTCCACCAATACAGTAAACCTGCGATCAAACCTATCAAGATGATAACCGCTAAAATATTCAAGAGACGATGATTCTCTTTGAACGGAGACTGTATGTAGCTATAGTTAGACATGATTATTGATTCTGTGAACCCCTATTCAAGATGGCGCCAACAACAGTACGAATATCTTTTTCTGCATTATTAAGATCCTTCTGTGCGGTTGCGATCTTTGATCTAGCGTCTTTCAGAGCTGCTGTATTTGATGCCGCAATAGTTTTGTTTCCATTATCTGGTGTCAAACCTGAAACCTCTGCGATAGATGAACTTGCTTGATTTGTTGCATCAGATACTTGCGCCTTAAAATCTGATAGAACAGAAGTTATAGTAGAACTACTGAGAACAGAGCTTGAAGCTAATCTTGAATTTATTTTCGTGTAAATGATGTTTAGTGATCTAACAACTCCTTGAATACGTCCAGCTGCGCCCATTATATTTGCTTGTGGTTCTACTAGAGCATAGACTCGATTTGATTTAGTGATTGAATCAATTTCGCTCTTCAATGTTGTCGTTGAGGTCGTGCTAGCTATACTATTCTTCAAGTTTATCAGATTTGAAACCTCTAATCTCAAAGAATTAATTATCGATGTCTTATCAGTATCTGATATTTTATTCATGCCTTGAATCCTGTTAATCAAGGAGCCCAGACTCATGATGCGTTGCGTAAGCATATCTGCACCACGCTCTTGTTCATTTGCAATGCGATTGTCCATGCGAGCTTGGGTAGAACTGGCGCGTGCTTGCGTAGAGCTTGCTTGACGCTCTTGTCTGAGCAACAAACGCTGTTGTGTTGAACTGGCTATATGCATAGATCTCATCCTCGTAGTTGTTGCTGTAGTCGCAGCACTAGCTGAAGCTGCCAAAACTAACGATAACACTGAGGCTATCAATGCTCCGTTGATTATATTCATCTTTAGATTCTTCTTCATATATTTATATATAATGTGAATTAATTTAGTAATGTGGATGCTACTGTGGCAATGTCTGATCGATATTTGTAGTATCTGTATTCAATGAATTCAACTGGCCATTAACTGAATTCAGATCGCTTTGCAGAGCAGCATCTGAAGTATCCGTGGCAGAAGTAGTCAAACCATTATTAGTAATACTATGATTCCTTACTTGAGTTTTTACTACTGGCTTATTTGCTGCGTTATACCAGGCTATACCGATAATAATGATAACCGCTACGATCGCTGAAATAAGTATATTTTTGTTTTTCATATACCCCATTTTACCATACACAAATAAATTAGGCATGCAACTAATACTAAGAATGCAAGCCTATTTGGAGCTCATATAATCTACGGTATTCACCGCCTTTTATCTTAAGTAATTCAAGGTGTTTTCCAGATTCTATGATCTTTCCCTCTTTAAAAACAAGGATTTTATCGGCTTTTCTGACTGTGCTCAAGCGGTGCGCAATGATGAATGTTGTCTTTCCTTCCATAAGCTTGTCTAAAGATTCAGTTATGATTTTCTCAGTACCAGCATCCAACGCAGAAGTCGGCTCATCCAGAACAAGAATATTTGGATTACGCAAAATAGCACGAGCTATTGCTATTCTCTGCTTCTGTCCAACCGAAAGCTTGATGCCGCGTTCACCAACCAACTGCTTCCATTGCTCAGGAAATTTCTCAATGAAATCTAAAGCGTGAGCTTTTCTGGCAGCTTCAATGATTTGCTCATGAGTCGCAGAGAAATTTCCATATTTAATATTTGTTTCAATAGTGTCATTAAAGAGAACAATCTCCTGTGGCACAACTGCTATCGACTGACGAAGCGTGCGAAGATTCAATGTATGGACATCATGACCATCTATCAAAACTTCTCCAGAATTTGGAAAATGATAAGCAGAGATGAGGTCTATGAGAGTGCTCTTACCAACGCCCGATTCACCAACGAGTGCGATGATTTCACCAGCTTTGATCGAGAATGATATATCCTGTAGGACGGGTTTTCCTTCATCGTAATGGAATGAGACATTTTTAAAATCAATATCACCACGGATTTTAATATTTGGAGCACCGACAGGTTCGTAGATTTCAATAGGTAATTCGAAAATCTTTTCACTTTCTTGAATCTGAACTACTCCATTCTGAATAGTCTGCCAGTTGCGCGCAATAACAATAAAAGGACCGAAAACCATTGCGGCATAACCATTGAAAGCCAGAAGCTCACCTAATGTCATTGTACCAGCGTGAATATAACCGACAGAGATTATAAAGATAATAATTTGAGTTCCAAGGATTGTGATTCGTTGATATAAACTTAAATTTCCCCAAACTATCGTCTGTTTCATCCACATTGGAACTGCAGCCATAAAATCTCTGGTTATTTTTACTCTTTCATACTCTTCAGATGTTGCCTGCTTGATAGCAATTGAATTCACTATTGTGTCATATGAATCTCCCCATACTTTTGACAAATGCTTATGGTAAACCTTCTGTAATCCAGCAAGCGGTTTAACATTTATTAGCAGAATCACGATATAAATCAATAAACCAAATACGAGTACAGTTGCCAAGACCTTATTAACTATAAAAACAATTACAAAGGCAATGACGATGCTGAGGATCTGTGGCGCAAGATCTATGATGACATTGCTCACAATGCTTTCAAGAGCATTTGCTGCGCGGTTAATATCGTTACCGACTTGTCCGACTTTATTTTTCTTATGAAATGAAACCGGTAGATTTAATAAATATACAAACCCTTGAGAAATATAATCCAACCAAATCGTATTTGAAACATATTGACTGAGGATACTTATTCGCCAATCCATCACGTATGTTATTGATTGCACTACGCACCACAGAATAAGTAGCCCTACAAACAAAGGCACACTATTGCCAAAAATATTTATTGAACCTGGATTAATGATCGAATCAAAGAATCTACCAGAGATATACGGCATGAATGCATTACCAATGGCAGAAAGTACACCAATCACACTCAAAACAACAATAGTTCTGCGATATTGCTTTATGTATCTTAAAAGGACTTTTAACCCAACCCTTAGACCTTCCTTAGTAACTTTCTTTTCCTCCTCAGTTTTTCTATTTATATTGTCCATTAATTATTTACCAAACTTAATTCCTAGCTCTTTCAGTTGTTTTGGTTCAATTTCAGCTGGTGAGTCCATCATTGGATCACGACCTTCACCTGTCTTTGCAAAAGCGATGATTTCACGGATGTTTGGTTCATTCTGTAGAAGCATGATGAGACGATCGAAACCGAAAGCGAGTCCACCGTGTGGAGGTGTACCAGAAGCGAGGGCTTTCAACATATGTCCAAAATTAGCCTCAATGCGTTCCATAGGATAGCCCATAGTCTCAAAAACTTTGATGAGTGCTTTAGGATCGTGATTACGTATACCTCCGCCACCAGCTTCACAACCATTCAAAACCATATCGTATTGAGCAGCAACGATGCCACCAGTATTTTTTCCTTCCATCAAATCTTTAATGTATTCAGGCTTTGGTGCAGAAAATGGATTGTGCGTAAATGTCCAACCAGCCTTTGTTCCAGCTTTTGGATCTTCCTCAGTCTTTTCGAAAAATGGAAAATCAATAACCCAACAGAAAGCTAGTTCGTTTGGATCATTCTTATCTTTTCGTAGGTCTGGCTTATCAGAGCTATATTTTTCCATAGCTTCTTTATAAGAAAGTCGTGGGAATGGAGTCTGCTGAATTTTCTTTTCAGGATATAGTTTTTTGACTAGTTCAGTCACCATCTTTTCATTCACAGCCATGACATCTTCCTGAACCACAAAACTCATCTCAATATCGATCTGTGTAAATTCTGGCTGACGGTCACCACGAGTATCTTCATCACGGAAACAACGAGCAATCTGAAAATATTTATCAACGCCACTAGCCATGAGCAACTGCTTATATTGCTGAGGTGACTGAGGAAGAGCGTAAAATTTTCCATTATAAAGTCTTGAAGGAACAACGTAGTCGCGTGAACCTTCAGGAGTTGATTTTGTCATCAAAGGAGTTTCAACTTCAGTAAATCCTTCATTCGTATAAAATTCACGAATAAACTGAATAGCTTTATGCCTATTCTGAAGGTTTTTCTGCATTCGCTCACGACGTAGGTCAACATAACGATAACGCAGGCGAACTTCCTCGTTTATATCTCTACCGTCGCCCGCAATATCAAAAGGTGGAGTCTCCGCTTCATTCAAAATTTTAATTTCAAGAATTTCAAGCTCAATGGTGCCGTTCATCTTATCTTTTTGAGCATTTCTCTCTGGGCGTTGGTTGATCTTACCCTTTACCTCCACAACCCACTCAGGACGAAGCTTTGAACCGACTTCATGAGCAGCTTTCGCATTTGGCAAAATAACACCTTGGATTTTTCCAGATGAATCGCGAAAATCAAAAAAGATGAGCTTACCCTGATCACGTCTAACGTCAACCCAACCTTTTATAGTCACTTCCTGGCCAACATAATTAGCGAGTTCTTTGATGTATATTCTAGTCATTTGAGTGTTAAATTAATGCCACTAGAGTATAGCGAATTTAACTTGTTTTAACAAACTTTAGTGTTTTAGGATTTAATATTAACTTAACCGTTTTACCTACTGATGGCGGTGTGGCAAAACTATCAGTCAATTTACGATCTGCATAGTTTATTATTAAAATATTCTTATTGACACCGCCAATCTCAGTTGTCTGTGGCGCTATCCTATCGCCCAGGAAATATAGTCCCGAATAAATAGGAGCGGTACTCGTTGCACCAAGCTCTACTACAACATAAAAGAAAGTCCCACTTCCACCAGGAGATTGTGTTACCAAATATGCACGATCTGACACTCCATCACCGTTGAAATCAGCAGAGACTTCATTGCCAAAATATTGATAAGCAGAACCATTTATCGTTATAGACCTAGAAGTAGTTCTTTGATTTTGAGAATTACTGAGCAATTTATTTGGATTTGATATACCAGTAACTCCTAAAAATATGAATAGCAATGCAAATAAAACAATCAATATGCCAATCAAAATTAAGATTTTTTTCATAAGCTAATCATAGCACGTAAAAGCATGCACCGATTAAGATAATCACCCTACAAACACTTCCCCTTTGAAATTATCTGACTTTTTAAAAGAACGATCCTTATAAAGAATAAAATATTCAAATTTATAACCGGTACCGTTTAATTTGCTATGCATAAGACTTTCAGGCTTAACAAAAAACAGACAAGTTGTTAAAGCATCGGCCACCAAAGCAGAGTCCGCTATGACCCAAACAGCAATTATATCTGTCGGCGAAGCTAGCGTTTTCGGATTCATGATATGCGTAAAATTTCCCCAACGACGACGATTGCCAGCTGAGCCGCAAATGCTTTCATTTCCAAGTTCGTAAACACCTATGACTTGATCGGCATTTTCTGGATCTTCTAAACCAACGCGAATAGTCTTTTTATTATTATGCAAAATATCTCCGCCGGCATCTATACAATAATTCTCGTACCCATTCTCTTCTAAGATTTTTCCGACCAAATCAATGATATAGCCTTTGCCAGCAGCACCAAAGTCTAACTGTATAGGTTTTTCAACATTTAAAATATTTGAGTTCGAATCATTGGCTGGCTTAAATTCCATCATATCTTCCCACTTTGGCGGTAACTGTAATTCTCCTTTTTGTTTAAGCGAATAATTCGCATCATATCCAGCATCGACTAAGATTTGGCCGACAAGTGGAGTAAAATACCCATCCGTTTTTTTATACAAATCATAGTAAGTTTCAAATAATAATTTGGCATCAGCCGGAAATTCGTATTCGCCAGCCTTCTTTGTAATTTGACTGACAGTTGAATCAGAGCGAAAACGCGAATAAGCTTTATCAAAAACATCTATTCTATTCATTATTTTCGCAAAAATTTCTGATTCATTAACTGAATCAATCTCTTTATATATATCAATAACCCAGCTCGTTCCTATGGCTTTGAAATTAAATTGCGCCATAGTTACGCCTTAGCTTGTGCCTTTATCTGAGCAAGAGCGTCATTGAAGCCAATGGGTGTAAGAGATGAACTTGAAATCTTGCCGAGATTTACATTGGCAATATTTTTACCAATAACATATTGCTTATAGTTCGCAATAAATATATTTTGATAACTTTGAGAGCGTCTGTCGTATGCACCAGAAGTGACTGACACACTCGTGATAATATCATTTGAAAGCGTCAAAGTAACTGAAATATTCTCTGTTCCACCAGGAGAATCATACGATCCGGTAGCTGAATAGGTTCCATCCTTATATACAGAAGTGTAATTCTTTGGAACTGTCGCTGGTGGAGGCGTGGCTACATTAGTTGTTACAGGGGTTGGTGAACTAACTGGTACCGTGGTTTTAGTTACAGCTACTGGTGTACCACCAGCACCATCATTGCTTTCTTGAAAAATAGTTACTCCAACGACTCCAAAGACGACTATTACACTCGCTATAATCCCAACTTTTTTTTGTAATTGACTTTGTAATTTCATATTAATTTAATGTTACTTCTCTTTTTTGTTGAATACAAAACAGATCTGAACCATTCATGGCCACTACTAATATTCCAACAGCTATACCGAAATCTCGAACACCTATATCACCATATCCGACAACCCACATGATATCAAACATATGAAGGGCTAATAAAGTCGCAACTATGCGAGTCTGCCAACCAAATATGAGTAATAGACCGAAAATGAGTTCAAAGATAGCGTTGAAATATACTAGAGTAGACGCACTTATGTGAGTAATATAAACAATAGAATCTGGTATAAATCCTACGTAAGATGAATTGTGTATAAACTGCTGAATGCTAAACCAAAGTATAACCGCGGATATACCATAACGTAAAACAGCTGAAGCTGTCGTCTCAATGAATAAAATGAATTTTTGCATGAATATTATTCTACACTAAAATGATTAGTCGTCATAATACGTATAAGCAAGCGCAATTGGTGCAAAACACTGTTGGTGTAAAATGTTATATAATGTACACATTATGAAATTATCTAACCTTAAACACCTCTGGGAGAATAATAAATCATCTTTAATAGGATTCAGCGTAATGGCTATATGTATAATAATATTAGCGTTCTATGCATATACAACTACTGTAAACACAAATAAACTCTCAAAAAAAGTCGACGACCTTTCTATAAACTTATACGACCTAAACACGAAACTCGCCTCTACAACTGATGAATTACAAAATGCTATCGATCAGACGGGCTCTACTCTTTCAAAGGGTTTGAACATTGAACAGCAGACTGTCCAAGAACAACTCGGCGGTGTTCAAAGCCAAGTTGGAAATCTTTCTGGGACTTTAAATACGCTTCAGAAGCTAGCACAAACTGATCCTGAACTTCTTAAGAAATATTCGAGGGTATATTTCTTGAATGAGAACTATGTCCCTTCGGAGCTTTCCCAAATTCCTATGTCATATCAATACAGCAGCAATAAACAACTCCTAATACATACGAATGTATTACCTCACCTGGAGGATATGATCAACGCAGCGTCTTCCTCTGGAGTCCAACTTTACACTTTCTCAGCATACCGTTCTTTTGCTGAACAGAAAGCTTTGAAATCAGAATATCAAATAACATATGGTGCAGGCACTGCAAATTCTTTTTCAGCTGATCAAGGCTATTCTGAACATCAGTTAGGAACCGCTGTCGACATGATCACTCCAGGCCTAGGAGGCGTATTAGACGGCTTTGACGGCACAGTTGCATATACATGGATGTTGGCAAATGCCTATAAATACGGCTTTGAACTTTCATATCCAAAAAACAATGGTTATTACGTTTTTGAACCATGGCATTGGCGCTTCGTTGGAATAAAGCTTGCTACATATCTTCATGACAATAATACGAATTATTACGACTTAGATCAGAGATTTATAGATACTTACTTAGTCAATATTTGGGATCCTAGTTAGGGGTGTGCAAATAAATATAATATATCAAAATATATCATTGACAATCACAATATTTTATGATATCATACCGACCAGCCAGGCCTTGTGGCCTAGCTCTTTTAAAATCAGTCAAACACTAAGAATTTAGTTAAACCTAAGGCAACCCTGCCTACATGCGCGTAGATCGGCGTCGCTAGATACCAATCGAAACGAAGTCGCCTTGAAAAAGCGGCCAAGCAGGGTGGGAATTGAGTGCGCTTGTCGCGCATACCCCTCGCTTGAAGGAACACAAATGAACCATGAACTACCGATCGCTGGCTTCTATGACAAAATAGTCAGCGCAATCCAAGACAACCCGGTTGTCATCATCCAGGCGGAAACAGGTGCCGGAAAAAGCACCCAAGTCCCGCAGATGCTGCTCGACCTCGGCTACAAGGTCTTGGTCACGCAGCCTCGCCGCCTCGCGGCAAGCTCGGTCGCCGAACGCGTTGCCCAGGAATGGGAAACCGAACTCGGACAAATCATTGGATATCGCATGGCAAATGAACGCTGCGATTCTCCGAACACTCGATGTTTGTTCTGCACCGATGGTCTCGCGCTTGTGCGTGAGCTCCTCGGACACAACAAAGTTGATGTTCTCGTGATTGACGAAGTGCACGAGTGGAATCTCAACATCGAGGTCCTCGTCGCATGGGTCAAACACGAACTCGCCGCTGGACGCAAAATCAAGGTAGTGCTCATGAGCGCCACCATTGAGGCCAACAAGCTGTCGGCTTACTTCAACAATGCGCCCATCATATCTGTGCCAGGGAGAACATTTACGGTTACAGAACTCCCCCGCACTTCGTCACATATCACTCACATCGCCGAACTCGTTCGGCAGGGACGCAATGTCCTCGTGTTTGAGCCAGGAAAAGAAGAGATCCGCCAAACGATGGAGGACTTAAAACGTCTGAATCTGTTCGCGGAAATCCTCCCCTTGCACGGCGAACTCACCTCGGCAGAACAGGCACGTTGCTTTCGGCAATACAAACGCTCGAAAGTGATCGTGTCAACAAATGTTGCGCAAACGTCGGTGACGATTCCGGACATTGATGCGGTCGTGGACACGGGAATGGAACGTCGAGTTGAAACCGTAAACGGGGTCGAAGGGATCTACTTACGAAGCATCTCGACGGCAGATCGTGAACAACGCAAAGGACGCGCAGGCCGCACAAAACCCGGCTTCTATGCAGACTATTGCGATGAGACGGAACGCCCGGCATTTCCAGTTGCAGAAATCCTGCGCTTGCGGCTAGACCAGGTGGTCTTGCGACTTGCGGTCACAGGGTTCGACGCCGAAGAGCTCCCATTCTTCCATCAACCTGACGTGAAAAAGATTCATGAGGCCAAGAAAGTGTTAGTCGCACTCGGATGTCTCACCTCTGTTGGCACAGTCACTCCGACCGGACATACTGTTGCTCGGTTTCCGGTCTCCGTCCGCGTTGGACGAATGCTCGCTGAAGCTGTGCGCCACGGCGTGCTCGAAGAAGTGATCACGATCGCTGCTATATTGGAAGGCGGAGAAATCAACATGCGCAAGGATGAATACGGTTTCCCCGTCGACACCTGGCACCCATTGGTTCGTGACGAGCGTGAGTCTGACATCTTTGCTCAGGCCATTCTTTTCAAAGCCGCCTGCAAAATGTCAAACAATCAAATAAAAGCTAACGGGATCAGTCCCAAAGCTTTATTCCGTGTTCGAGAAATCCGTCGGCAGATCAGCGATTCGTTATGGGGCAGAGTTCAGTGGAGCGATGGAACGGATCGTAAATTAGTCCACCGTTGCATCGTGGCAGGTCTGGTAGATCACCTTTTTCATGCCGAGATCTTCGGCAACTACAAAAATGGTGATGATGTCGAGCGTCTGCTGTCCAAAAGCACTGTCCTCTTTCCGCCACCGAAGTGGTTGGTTGGAATGCCGCGCGACTTCGAGTTCAAAAAAGTCCGCGGCGGGACAAGCACTGTGCGTGTCGTGACGTTTGCGACCAAGGTTACGCCTGAATTGGTGATGGAGCTTGCGCCGCATCTTGTGACACGTCCGACCAGGATTCGTCCTCGGTTTGATGTGACACTTGGTAATGTCGTGACTTCAAACCTGGTTCAGGTTGGCAAAGTAACGGTCTCGGAAGAGAAAGTTGTCACAACCGATCTGCCGAACTACCGTGAACTTCTGCGGGACGGCTTGTTTCAAGTCTTCCTTACGAATCCTAGTGTTTGGCCGACGCACCTCCGATTCGGAACGTTCATGCTCACGACGGACACTGTGGTGCCAGAGATTGCCGAAGTCTGTTTCGGCGTCAATGAATGCGACGGCGAGCGTTTCCTCGCATACGGCACCAAGCGCCTCATGTTCAGCTGGTCGATCAGCGCCCAGACATTCTGGACATTAAACCGCAGTGAGGCTGAAAGCGCACGAAGCGAGCTCGTCAACCGAATCCCGGTCAAAGCACGTAAACCTACAGTGAGTGCCAGGGCGACTGTGCCCACACCAATGCCTCGGCCTATTGTGCCTGCACAAGTGGCAAAGCCGATGGAAGAAAAACAGGCACCAGTTGAAGCAGGACATTTGGCTGCTGAGCTCAAGTCCCTAGGAGAAGCTTGGGGCGCAGGTCTCGGTGTTCTGAAGAAAAAATAGAAGGAATAAACCCCTTCGCCCCCTGAGATTTCGATCTCAGGGGTTTTTATTTGGCTACGGGACTTGGAATCGAACCAAGATTCACGGCTTCAAAGGCCGCTGTCCTACCGTTAGACGATCCCGTAATATCCTCAAAGAGGAGTTATAACATCTTACTGACAAATCTCCACCACCGCAAGTTCAAGCGGTAAAGCCTCAATATGTGCCCTACCAACAGCGTCAACTGCTCCGAGGAGAATCTTCAAAGTATTTGGAGTCAACGCCTTCTTTCCTGCTTCGTCCATAATAAATTTCAAATCATCAGGAGAAACACGACTCTTTAATGAAGTATGTGAATCTGAAGAATGTTGCGCCAATAAAATAAATCTCATCTTCTCTAGCACCAACGTTAAAAAGATTTGTATAGATACACCTAATCCTTCTGTCTTACTGAGAATAGTGAGCGCCTCATTGGCATTCTTGCTTATGAGAGCCGAAATGAAAGAATTCACTAACTCTGCTTTTGGTGCACCTGTAACAGACTCTACTGCTTCACGACTAACTTTCTTGTCTGGAGATGTTGAAATAACTTTTTCCAACATACCGAGAGCGTCACGGAATGATCCATCACCAAGCAAAGCCAAAAGGTCAGCTGCGCCAGGATCTAGTTTATAACCTTCCTTTTCAGCGATTTTAATAATCTGTTTACCTAAAATATCGCGAGCTGGCGTTCTAAAAGTAAATGTTTGGCAACGAGAAATAATAGTATCTGGAACTTTATTAAGCTCTGTCGTAGCAAGAATGAATATCACGTGAGCCGGTGGTTCTTCTAGGGTCTTCAGAAGCGCGTTCCAGGCATCCTTTGAAAGCATGTGAACCTCGTCGATGATATAGACTTTATATTGGCTTGAAAAAGGCAAAGTCGAAACGTGTTCACGCAGAGCACGAATATCATCTATACCACGGTTTGAGGCTGCATCTATTTCATTAATATCTTCATCTGCTGTCTTGAGCTCATGAGCCATGATGCGAGCAACTGTTGTCTTACCTGTTCCACGCGTGCCATTAAAAAGATATGCATGGGCTATGCGCTTTGAATTAATTGATTCCTTGAGGGCATCGACTATATGATCCTGTCCTACAACTTCAGACCACTTTGACGGACGGTGTGTTCGATAGAGTACTGGCATGTGATTAGTATAACTTTTTTATATACTCTTTCACAACCTTTTCAACTTCTTTATAAGTGTTCACCTCCATCAATTGCACACGCAATTCCTTTGCACCATCCCAACCTGAGACATAAGCCTTAAAATGCTTCTTCATCACTGCAAAATTTTTATGACTGTTTCGTACGGCCTTACTATTTCCCTTTTTGCAATAAAGTTTATCAAAAAACTTTGCGTGTTCCAACATTATTTTAAGACGCTCTTCTGGAGTTTTTTCCTTCTGACTCTTTAATTGACTAAAGAACCATGGCTTGCCGAATACTCCGCGACCGATCATGACTCCATCACAACCGTATTTTTTAATCTTTTCTTTTGCATCAGACATACTCAGAACATCGCCATTACCAATGATCAGAGTTCTATTTTCTGGTGCCAAATTAACCTGAACTTCATCACGCAACTTCACTATTTCGGGCATCAAATCCCAGTGAGCTGGTACATCTGACATCTCCTTACGAGTACGTAGATGGACAGTGAGTACAGGTAAATTCTGTTCAAGCAATAGTCGCAACCATCTCCAATCAACAGAGTTATATCCAATACGAGTTTTAACACTGACTGGGCCAGCGAATCCTTTTTTAGCCGCTTCTAAAACATCTAAAGCCGCTTTAGGAGACCTGATCATAGCCGAACCGCCGCCCTGCTTTTCAACAGAACGATCTGGACAGCCCATATTTATATCTAGTCCATCAAAGCCAAGCTTAGCCACTATCTTAGCGGCTTCATACATCTTATCTGGATGTCCAGTAAAAAGTTGCGCAACTATCGGTCTTTCTTTTGACGAAAATTTCAAATCATTTAAAAGCTTATCTTTGCCTTCAGAGCAAAGTCCGTCTGCAGAAACGAATTCAGTCCACATGACGTCAGGTTTGCCATATTTCGCGAACATGGTACGAAAAACATAGTCAGTCACATTCGCCATGGGCGCAATGACAAATATTGGTTCTTTCAGTTTTTTCCAGAAATTCATATTTTAGTTTCCAATCTTCTTTAGTAGATTAATCATATCATTATCACGATTGCCACTACCGAGCAACGCTATCGCATAAACATCTTTATTAGGACCTAACTGAAAAAGAGACGCAGTCGTACGATTTGCTTCTGGTAAATATCCATTTTTTCCGCCTATGTAATATGACCAACTCAAGAAATGCGTCGGGTTTACCCAAGTGTGATTTCTAACTGTTTTAGTTTTTAATTCAGTCACAGCAATGATACTTGGATCATTCTTACGAATCCAATCCATAATGATCTCAAGATCATTAACTGTAGAGACATTTTTAGGATCAAGCCCTGATGGATCAGAGAAAGAAGTGCGATATGCACCAATAGATTGAGCAAAATCATTCATAGCTTGGATAAATCGCGCGCGACCATAATATTCCGCATAAGCCTCCGCAGCATCGTTAGAAGAAACCAATAAAAGCGGATAAAGCAAATCTCCTGCAGAAAAAGTCTCTCCTGCTCTAAAATCAGCCGTATTGCCATAGGTCTGCATAACTTGCTTTGTAATATTTATATGAACATTATCTGGTATAAGTCTGCGGGCTATAACAGCTGTCACTAATTTTGTAAGCGACGCTATTGGCAAAAGCTGGATTGGATTTTTCTCGACAATCACCTGGCCAGTAGTTAAATCTTTTACACTATAAGCATTGGCTGTAACCTGTTTAACTACCCCGTTTGGCAAAGCGTTGGCTGCTGAATCTATCAAATTTTCTTCTTGGTCTGCTGAATAACGCGGATCCTGATAAGGATCAACTTGGTTGGTATTGTCAACGTTATTTACAGTAACAATGTCTGGGTGTCTAATATTTTGCCAGATCGATACACCCAAAGAAAATGAACCAACGCTTACGATTAAGATAAAAAGACCTCCAAAGACTATATAAAAGAAGCCTCTCATTTAAGAATTTTATAAAAGACGTTGGAATCATAGCGTAAATCTATGTAGTCAAAAATTGGTACCGACTTTGATCCATGATTTTGTTTGACCATATTATTCCAAAAAGCCAATAGGTTTGATAACTCTGTAGGAATTTCTTCTGTATTATTAAAATAAATTGTTGTGCTACTACTATAGAATTCGTATTCACCATTTGGTTTTATAAGAATAGCATCGCCTTCTATGCCAGCATTTTGTGCTCCATTATAAAAATTCTGAAGAGCAGTAAATTCAGCAGTAGAAGTAGCGTAACTACCAATATAATCGCTTGTGCTATTCGAGATGATATCTGGTGCATAATAAATATTATATGGATGCCCTGAAAAAGCCGTGCTCTTTTCAAAAAGCAAACCTGTATCATCGCTGAAATAACATGGGTCATTCGGATCTACCAAAACTTGATTATCCACAAAATTTGGCAAAGTGGCACATACTATGGCAGATGGTGTTTTTTCGTTGACTGTTATCTGTAAACCAGTAAGTCCATTACGACTTACGTTCATATCCAAGACCCTAGGGAATTGGGCCTTTATAGTTGATATGATCTCTGATTTTGGATATATCAAAGTATTCTTATGTGGAAACAATCCCATATATTTACCATCCAAATCATTTATGACAACGTCATGGATGCCTGTCGTTATATCAGCATCTGCACCAAATACATTCACGTCGCTAATAGTCAAAAAACTTAATCTCATCAGCCATGAAATAACGACAGTGATGATAATCAAAATAAATACCACTAACACACTGCTCCAAAACATCTTCCTGCGTTTTTTTTGGACAAATGATTTTGATTGGAGATTTCTGGCCATGATTATAATAGGATTATTTTCCTATAACATCTTTGCCCATGTATTTAACCAAAACAGGAGGAATCTTGATCGTACCATCAGCTTGCTGGAAGTTTTCAATTAGAGAAACGAGTATGCGTGGTGTAGGAATAGCCGTCGAATTCAGAGAGTGAGCGTAGCGCATCTTTCCCTCGGCATCTTTATAACGAATATTCAGGCGGCGACACTGAAAATCATGGAAATAAGAGGCTGAAGAAATCTCGCGATATTTGCCTTCTTTTGGAACCCAGAGCTCAATATCATATTTCTTAACCTGACCAAGACCGAGATCTGCACCGCAGTTGATGACTGTATGATATGGAATACCAAGAGACTCTATAAACTCTTCAGTGTTACGATTGACCTCCTCGTGATATTTCACTGAAGTCTCATGATTTGCCTCACAGATGATCAATTGTTCAAATTTATAGAATTCATGAACACGAATAAGTCCACGGACATCCTTGCCGTGTGCGCCAGCTTCTCGACGATAACAAGCAGAAAAACCAAGATAACGCTTTGGAAGCTGTTCTGCAGACAAAATTTCTTCTGCATACATACCCATCAAAGGAACTTCGGCGGTACCAACTAGGTAATCACTGTCTTGAGTCTTATAAAGATCTTCTTCACCATCAGGCAAATACCCTGTTCCATACATTGTTAATTTTCTGACAATGACTGGGGGCATGATCGGAATAAGATTCTTTTTTGAAAAGAATTCCAAAGCATATTGCCAAATAGCAAAACAAAGCCTGACTCCATCACCAGTCAAAAAATATCCACGAAAACCGTGAACCTTTCCTCCACGTTCAAAATCTACCATTCCTAAAGCTGTCATAAGTTCAACATGATCTTTGGGAGCAAAATTAAAATTAGGCTTGTCTCCCCAGACTTTCACCTCTTTATTATCAGCATCAGAATCGCCATCAGGAACAGACATATCTGGAATATTTGGCACACGCAACATTAAATCCTGCCAATCTTTCATTATATCTTTGAGTTTAGCTTCACCCGCCTCCATATCAGCTTTTACCGTTTTCATGTCTGAAATGAGCTTAACGCGCTCTTCAGGGGTCTTTGCTGATGTTATAGCGGCATTAGCAGAATTTTGGGTTGCACGCTTACTCTCTAACTCTGTCATAAGAGTTCTTCTGGAATCATCCAATTTCATGAGCTGCTCTATATCAAATTTGATATGTTTTTTCTTTGCAGCTTGAGCGATGAGATCTTTATTTTCACGGATAAATTTAATATCTAACATGTTGATAATTGTAGCATTTCAATCTTTTTTTATCAAAATTTGAGCAAGACTTTATTCTTTCTTTATAAATATTTTAATGTTTCTTAATCTTCACATGAGAAAATCTGTGAACGAATGCTTACATAAATATGCACATGAACACACCCACAAAACAACAAAGAGAAATCAAGCAGTTGTCTCGAGAAGACTACCCGTATCTATTGAGCCGTATCACTCAGCTGCCAGACTTCATGGAGTTCATCGGAAAGATGCCTAGCGAAACAAATAAGTTTTTATGTGTGGTTGGTTCACACCATCACAGTCAATATGGACGTGATGTTTGTGAGAAATTGATAGCTGGGCTCGCTGGTTACCCCATAGTCATAGTTTCCGGCTTGGCGAACGGCATAGACTCGATCGCCCATGAGTCGGCCCTCCGTGCCGGTTTGTCTACCATAGCTTTCCCTGGGACAGGTTTATCTGAAAATATATTAGGTCAAGCCCGAAACTATAATCTTGGTCGTAGAATAGTCGAATCTGGTGGAGCCTTGATATCCCCTTTCAAAAGAGATCAAAACGGCGACATCTGGACTTATCCCGTTCGAAACAGGATTATGGCTGGAATATCCCACGCCACACTCATCATAGAAGCCAGCGATAAGTCCGGCACGCTACTCACTGCTGGCGATGCCGCAAAATTTAATCGTGATCTACTGGTAGTGCCAGGTTCTATTTTCTCGCCACTTTCAAAAGGAGCGAATGGATTACTTCGTGAAGGTGGAATAGCTGTTACATCGTCGGAAGATATTATTGAGGCGTTGGGGTTAGAGATTATTGCCGGCGATGAAAAAGAAGCCGCCACCAATCAGATATTGTTTGGAGATAACGAAAAACTTATTGCCGATGAACTTAAAGTACCAATGTCACGAGATGAATTAATAGAAAAGCTGGAACTACCTGCTGGATATGTAAACTCACTACTAATTGAGCTTGAATTAAAAGAAGTGATTATTGAAAGAGAAGGATTGTTGATGGTAAAGATTTAATTTATGCAAACAAATTAGGATAATTGGAATAATTTGAAGCAAAATATTGCTTATTATAACAAAGAGACTGCTTTGATGCTCCCAGTAACAAGTAAAAAAACTGGAAAACATTATTGTAAAATATCTCTAATTATTAATTAAAAAATACAAAGACAACATATAAAACGAAACCCCGCTGTAATGCGGGGAATCTCGGAGCCCTAAGGCCTTATACAAAAATTTTATCAGATTCATATTACCTGTCAATCTTATCCCCACATTTGCACATTTTTGTAAATAAATGTAATACTTACGCCAATGAGACTAGTAATAGTAGAGTCACCATCAAAAGCCAAGACCATTTCCAAATATTTGGGAGAGGATTTTCGCGTGCTCGCATCTGTCGGACACGTGCGTGATCTTCCTAAGTCGAACAAGAAAGCCATCGATATAGAAGGTGGCTTTATTCCCCATTATGAAATAGTTCCAAAGAAAGAAGTCGTCATTGGGGAAATCCGTTCCGCAGCCAACAAGGCAGATGAAATATTGATCGCAACCGACCCCGACCGTGAAGGTGAAGCTATTGCTTGGCATTTGAAGGAATTGCTGACTGATAAAAAGATCGGTGGGAATATACCTATAAAAAAGATAAAACGCGTCACATATCATGAAATCACCAAAGAAGCCGTTCTAGAAGCCATAGAACATCCACGTGATATAGATGAACATCTCCGTGAAGCTCAGGAAGCCCGTCGTGTCCTCGATCGCCTTGTAGGCTACGACCTTTCTGGTCTCATATGGAAAAAAGTTCGTTACGGACTATCAGCTGGTCGCGTTCAGTCCCCAGCACTTCGCATCATCATGGAAAGAGAACGTGAGATTCGTGCTTTTATCCCTGAAGATTATTGGTCAATAGTCGGACAATTCAAAACAACTTCAGCTTTAGCAAAAAAAGCTAGCTTAGAACTTACATGTGTCGAAGAACCTCGTGACAAAAAAGAAGTTGACCGCATTTTAGATGTTGCCAATAAAGAATCTTGGCAGGTTATCGATATTGAGGAGTCTGAACAAAAAAGATCTCCAAAGGCTCCGTTCATCACTTCTACACTCCAACAGACAGCTAGTTCACGTTTGGGATTTTCACCGTCACGCACCATGGGTATCGCGCAGAAGCTCTATGAATCTGGCCACATAACTTATATGCGTACAGACTCGACTAATCTTGGACAGCAAGCACTTGGTCAAATAGCGGCAACTGTGGAAAAAGAATTTGGTAAAGAATTTTTGCAATTCAGGACTTATTCAACAAAGAGTAAAAATGCTCAAGAAGCACACGAAGCTATCCGTCCTTCAAAGATGGCAACTCTTTCTGCTGGAGCGAATGATGAACAGAAGAAGCTCTATAGATTGATCTGGTCACGTACAGTTGCTTCACAAATGGTTGACGCTCGAGTTGCCCGCACAAAGATAGTTGCGAATGTCACTGACAAGAAGATTCATGACTTCACGGCAAATGGCTCACGCATCATATATGAAGGCTGGCTCAAAGCTGATCCAGAGTCTCGTGGCGAAGAAGTAGAATTGCCAAAATGTGAAAAAGGAGAAAAGCTCGATCTCATATCTATCGAAGCCCTTGGTAAACAAACTCAACCACCAGCTCGTTATACAGAAGCCGGTCTAATCAAAGAACTTGAAAAGCGTGGTATTGGTCGCCCTTCAACATATGCCAGTATCACTCGCACTATCGAAGAGCGTGGTTATGTTGAAAAAGAAGGCCGCTCACTCAAGCCAACAGACACGGGCGATGTCGTTTCTTCATTCTTAGAAGAATACTTCCCTACATATATCAGTGACACTTTCACAGCTGAAATGGAAAATGAATTGGATGAAATTGCAAACGGTGAACGCACATATGTAAAAACCCTCACTGATTTCTATGGTCCTTTCTTGAAAGAAGTAAAATTGAAAGATAAATTAGCTAAAGCTACCAACCTCGGTGTAGCTGATGCAAAATATAAGTGTCCAAAATGTGGCAGTCCAATGGATATCAAACTAGGTCGCATGGGTAAATTCCTTTCATGTTCACGCTATCCAGATTGTGATGGTGCTCTCATGCTCGATGGTACTGAGATCAAAAAAGATGAACCGATTGGCGTGGATCCAGTTTCAGGTTTACCAATCTTTGTCTTGAATGGTCGTTTTGGTCCATATGTTCAGCTTGGTATAAAACTTCCTAAGGTCAAAAAGATTAAGAAGTCAAAAGCATCTCTAGAATCTAATATCCCTGCTCCAATTAAACCTCGGATGGCCTCAATTCCTAAAGGCATTGATCTTGGCTCTATCACTGTTCCTATGGCTATGAAATTCCTGAGCGTTCCTCGTACACTAGGACCTCACCCAACGACAGGTAAAACTGTTTCAGCCTCTATTGGTCGTTTCGGTCCATACGTTGTTCATGATGGAAATTATCGTTCAATCAAAGCCCCCCTGAATGTTTATGAAATAACACATGAGCAAGCACTTGAACTTTTAGCTCAAGAAAAGAAGCCTCGTGGTTTCGCGAAGAAAAAGAAAGAATAAAATAAAAAATCCGACCAGCATTTCTACCGAGCGGATTTTTGTGAAATATATTCAAGCAGGCAAAAACGATTTCCAATTGCTACGCTGCATAAAGAATATCCTTTTAGCAATATTCAATTCGTCCATGTCCTGCTCAAGATTATTTTTGGCAGTAACCGTATCTGCAACATTCATAGCCACAAAGCTCGCATCAAACTGCCGTCGAAGTTGCGCCGTTGTCCAATTCTTCGCGACATATAAATCACATAAATTTTTACACACACTTTCACGGCCAGACTCATACAGAGCATGTGGCGGAACTAATGAATCGAGGTTTAAATTATCTGAATCGGTCCACCAAAGACGAAGACATTTTGTCATTATGTCCCAAAGGTAATACATGATAATATCTGGACTGCTTTCCTCAATATCATCCACTATCCTCTGGTTAAGACTGATGAACATCCGATGATCTGGGTGTTTATGTCTCCTCGAGACTAAAAGATCATAATCCTCATCTGCGGGGATTAATTCAAAGCAGATCTGTGATGCTTTCAAACCATTCATGGTGCCAAATCCAATCAGATTATCCTGCAAAAAACTGCGGACTGTCATCCTGGCAGGTTCGTTACAAAACCCATATATATTCATATTTCCTCCTGTATATTTTTTATGTTTAGAACAAAAGACTAATAACAATATAACCACACATTACAGAATTTGCAATATGTGTGACATGTTAGAAACTACAAAGAAAAATTCTTCAAAGAGTAAATCTCCTCATTCTCTTCTTGCTGTTTTTCCTGAACAGAGCGATCATCGACTGCCACAACTGGCACGTCTACAGAGGCTTCAGCTTTTTTACTCTGATTATTCAACTTCTCCAAAAGCGCCCTCAAATCATCCGGATTGAAGAAATCAATCGTGACAGTGCCTCCCTCTTTATGCTTTTCAATACGGACACGAGTGCCAAGCGACTCTGTAAAATTCTTTTCCATCTCGATGATGGCCGGATCTAAATATTTGTCTTTATTACGAATCTTTTCAGTAGCAACACGACGAGCAAGCGATTCAGCTTCACGAACAGTGAGCTTCTTCGTCATGATTTCCTTAAATAAAACCGATTGCTCCTCTTTACGGTCAATGAGCATTAGCAAAGGACGAGTATGGCCTTCAGATATTTTACCTTCAGAGAGAGCATTTAGAATTTCATCTGACAAAGCAAGTATACGTAAAGTGTTAGCGACATATTCACGACTTTTACCAACCTTATCTGCTATCTGTGCCTGTTTCAAACCGAATTCCTTTGCAAGACGCTCAAAAGCGCGAGCGCGCTCAACTGCATTAATATCTTCACGCTGGAGGTTTTCGATGATAGCCATCTCCAACTTCTCACGCCCACTATCTTCACTGTTACGGATAAGAACCGGAACCTGCTGAAGGCCAGCGAGCTTTGAGGCACGAAGGCGTCTTTCACCTGAGATGAGTTCGTATTCAACGGTCATGCCGCCTCCATCATGAAAAACTTCCTTGCGAGTCACAACTAGTGGCTGCAAAACTCCATACATACGGATAGATTCAGAAAGGCTCTTCAAAGCGATAGGATCAAACTCGCGACGTGGCTGATAAGGGTTCGGGCTGATCTTCTCGAGTTCGATCCAGAAGATAGCATTATTAACATATGATTGATTCATGAGAGTATTTTATCAGAGATTTTATTAATATGAAAATTTGATTTTAAGGCTATTTCAGCATAGACTACTTGGTATTGAAATATTAGCCGGGATGGCGGAATTGGTAGACGCACACGACTCAAAATCGTGCGGAGTAATCCATGGGAGTTCGATTCTCCCTCCCGGCACTAGATAATCTAATGACTCGCAATATTAGTATCAATAAAAAATATATACCTCTAGATAAGTCTTGGATAATCCGAATGGGTGTACTGGATATCATAAATGATAAAAATGATATTCAGAAATTTTTAAACAAACAAAAAAACCTGAGCGATGACTTGATTGCCTTAAAAAGAGCCTCTCTAGATTGGAATTCAAATAAGCCAATAAACATTGGTGAATCTGGCACTCTTTACCGGTTATTAAAATTCGCATCTTGGAAATTGAATTTGAATAAAAAATTTATAATTGAAGGAACTCTTAAAAAGAGAAAAATCAACGACAACTCTTCTGTAGTCAACATATCTCAAAAGGAATTATTGAAGCTCGATAAAGAAACTTCTCAATGGGCCAGTGCTGCCGTTCTTCTGGGAGATAGAGAAAGAATAAAAAAACCTCCATTCAAATTAGCTCTTACTTATGAAGCTATAGACCATTGGAATAAACAGAAAAGCAAAGGACTTCCTTGGATAGCAAGACACGATGAAACTATCCTGAATCAAGTATTGACATATTTGAAAATATTAAAAGGACAGAAGACCGATTTCGTACCAAAACAAGCCGAAGATTTTTGTTTTGCATATGTTTTTGGTTATATAAACGCAAATGAAGGAGAAAAGCGCTGGCCGGCTCTTCGTGGACATGAAAGCGATCGAATTTTAGAAATAGAAAAATCTTTAAAAGCAGCGATGGAAGGTAAAGAAATTAATTCTAAAGACCATCGTGTGGTGCAAGCTATTGCCATGTGGAGTAAAGTAAACAAAAAAGAAATCAAATTCAATCATCCAAAATCAGTCGATAAAAGTTGGCCTCAATTCTGGGATTTTCTCAATCATTACAAATAAAAATCCCGCAGTTTAAGGCGGGGTTGAAAAGTCTTTCGGATTGTGAGTAATCCTCCAAAGCATGCACTCGAGGCTTAATGCCAGATCTTGACCTAAATCCTTGCGCATCATTCCGAATTTATGCAATTCGGTTTTCGACACAACAGAAAGATTAACAATGAGCTGAGCGACAGCGATGTCACCAACTGGTTTATTCACATGCACCCTGTAAATATGCACCGGCGTAAAAAGCAATTCGATTAATTCAGTTGGTTTTTCTGAATCGTTCAAATTTTCCGAAAATAAAACCGGCGACTGCTTCGCTTCAGGTGACCCATTTAGTTCGATGAAATCTGCATGATGATGACGCTTGAGCCATTCAAGGATATTTATTTCCTCGGCTCCTTTCCTGATTTTTTTGTAACCAAGTTTGGCGACATATTCCCGCAACTCTTCGAGAACAATGACAGCAGATGTATTGACTGGTGGTTCCCAAAAAAGAGGTTTCTTTGAAAACAATTTTCGTGTCTTTCTCATAATTTTAAAAATATCAAATTCAGACCTTACCCTATCCTATTTAGCTTTTTTCGTCTACACTAAACAATATGACACCAAAAATCCTAGTCATACTCGGTCCAACTGCAGTCGGCAAAAGCGACTTGGCTGTCGATCTAGCTTTATGGATAGCTGAAAATAAGATTGGTGGTTACGCTGGCGCTGAGATTATCTCTGCAGATTCTCGCCAGGTTTACAAAGGTTTGGATATAGGCACAGGCAAAATAACAGAGAAAGAGATGAAAGGCGTTCCTCACCACTTATTAGACATCGCAGATCCAAAAGAAAGATTCACGGCTTTAGATTGGAAACAGAGAGCAGAAAAAGCGATAGTCGAGATTATAGCTCGCGGAAATCTACCAATTGTCTGTGGTGGTACAGGCTTCTATATAACTTCTCTCATCGATGACCTTGGCTTCCCAGAAGTTCCAGCTGACACTGAAGAACAAAAAAAGTTAGAAGCGCAATCCGCAGAAGAACTCTTTGATGAATTAAAAAAGCTTGATCCTGAAAGAGCAAAGACGATAGATATGAAAAACAAGCGTCGTCTCTCTCGCGCTATTATGATCGCTCGTGCACTTGGATCTGTTCCAAAATTAACTTTAACTAAAAATAAATACGACACTCTGCAAATAGGATTAGACCTTCCGGATACAGAGCTTCGTGCACGCATCAAAGCTCGTCTTATACGCCGTATAGAAACACCAAATAAAAAAGGCGTGAACATGATTCAAGAGGTTGAAAACCTGCATTCCTCAACTCCTCACGGCTCAGGTTTATCGTACGAAAGAATGGAAGAGCTTGGCCTTGAATACCGCTATCTAGCAGAATTTTTGCAGATGAAAATAGACAAGGAGGAGATGATGGAAATACTTTCAGCTAAAATATGGCAATATGCTAAACGTCAAAAAACCTGGTGGAAAAAAGATGCGCGCATCAAATGGTATGCGCCTACCGATGAAACGGCTATAGAAAAAGAAGTTTTAAAATTCCTAAATTAATTTTAGTTATTATTTAAAATATAAAAAACAACTCACTCCGACTTTGGAATGAGCGTTGTGTTACTACTAGAAGTCATACAGGAACCCTAGTCTGTGATCATAAAACCATCATTGATCTTGTCAGCGATCCCGTGTGCACTGGCTAAAGTAGCACAAATCATAACAGGACGATCTCCAGCATCGAGCAATTCGACTCCAGCAGGCATTTCTCCACAAGGAGTCATCAGTGCCGGTGTTGTAGAACCAGGGCGCCAGGGTAATGAATGACCCTCAGCTATCAGTCTTTCGACATGATTGTCTGTGCAAACGTTAATAATAGATGTGCTCATACCTGACACTATCAAACCATATAATAGCTTAAAATACAAAATTATCTTCATTCGTCTAATAAAAATCGCGCCCACCAACAGAGTGGTTTAGCGCGAGATAAGAGATTATTCCTCACTTTTCATCTTGATACGGAAAACGACGGTTCCTTCTTTTCCAACCTCATCTGAATTCCACCAACTGGCAGAAAGACCTTCTTCTGCTTGTGAATTAATAATCATCACCAATTGGTCCAGGGCGACCTTGTCAGTCGCTGGAAGTGCGATCTCGAGACCCTCTTCAGACACATCTTGCTCGCAGATCTCCTGATCTACCGTTCCGGCAATGATCAGTAGCTGCCGACGCTGCTCAGCATCAAAATGTCCTGGTATCTCAAACTGATAACCATTGAAAGTTCCATGAGTTTGGCTCATAATTTTTTCCTTTCATATTCTACATTGTTAAAATTGCCCGCTGGCGTGACAATAACATTATTTGAGATATATGTCCATTAAAAAACGCACCTAATAAAAGCGGTGCGTTTGCGATATCCAATGACCTAGTCAAAAACTACAATTAGGCAAATTATTCTTATATTCGCCATAGTAACTAGGAAGCAAGAGTAGGTGCGTAATACCCTGAAACTCGTCCACAAATCTTTCTTTGAAACGAACGGAAGAAGACTGGCGACGTATATGCGCTTCAATCATCGGGCCAGCCTTTTCAAAAATAACCGACCATTCCCAAAAGTCTGGATGACTAGACCATCGTTTCCTAGTTATCCTCTGAATGCGCCCGATCGATTCGACAAACTTGTTGGCGTTATCCAGATTGCTGAATCGGCTTTGTATATTTGAAACACCTACGATCAGACCAATGATGACCAACACTATGTAGGCTACACAAATACGCAATAGTGACCGGAACTCCGAGGAAAGAGTAGTGATCCATATGAAAGCAATCACCCCCAATGAAAGCAGAACCAAACCCCAAAAGATGGTGCGAACCAATCTAGCTTTCAGGATTAAGTCTTTTGTCGGGTCTTCTTTGTGCGCTAATTTCCAGTTAAAGATTAGTGTCCGTAAGGTTGGATCATCTTGTTCTAAAAGTCCAACCAAGAAAAACAGCAGTGACATAAATTTCCTTTCTTTTTGATTTTCAAACCTTTTTCATCAAATCATATCAGGTCACCAATGTCAATAAGTTTGCTGTGATCTATTGAATTCACCTCATTAAATACCGCCCTTTGGGGCGATAGTGCTTTTTCTTTTTCATCAATAATATTTAGTACTATTGGTGGATTATTTGGTATTTGGGGAGGTTTTAAGCTCTCAAAACTCATTTAAATAGGTATTGCATATTTATAATAATGTGGTAGAGTATTGCCTGAATCGCTCTTAAAAGCTCTTAAAAACTGAATATTTGAGTGATTCCAACGGTAAAAACGAACAAACGCAACAACCAACAAACGGAAAATCGAATGACAAAAAGGGTAACATTAATTGGCGGAACAGGCTTAACCGGAAACGGCAAAACCACGTTCCTGGATTTACTGGCAATCCTGCTGAACATTAGCTCCTGCGGCGGCCGGATCGTCCGTGCGGAGATGAGCAAGATCATCGCCCGTGCACTCAAGATGCATGGGCCGGTCGGCGACGAAGTGAGGAAGTTTAAACCTTTGATGGATGCTGGCGGTTATTTGCCAGATCACATCGCATTGCCAGTCTTCGAACTCTGGCTCAATACAACGCTCGGCAAACACAATCAGATTGAAGGTGTTCTGGCCGGTGGCGTTCCTCGCACAATTGTTCAGAAGAAAAAAATCAAGGAGTTGTTCAGGAGCAATGTGATCATTGACATCAAGATTGATCCGGACCATTCGCTCGTGTCAATAATGAAGCGTCTTGAACAAGCTGGTTCAGAAGTCCGTGCTGACGACGCCGGTGGCATACCGGTCTTTCAAAATCGGCTCGCCGAGTTTAACAACTACACGGTGCCGATGTTGAACAGCTGCAATGGCGAACTTATTCGCCTCAGCCGCGAGCAACAACTGGAAGAGCGGCTTGAACAAACCTTGGTTCATATCCGGGAAATGGAACAGCCTGTTCTCCCGAAAAATGTCGTTACGAAGGCGCTCAATCGCCTTTACTCCCGGAACCACCAGGTTCACGGCGAAATCAGGAACGTTATCGACGGCAAAGGCATTACGCCAGGCCTGATCGCTTACGTTTGATTCAATAATTACGGCGGCAGTCACTCAAAATTCACAGTTCCCCATATCAGCACATGTTGCTGGTCTGGGGGATTTTTTTTTGCTACAATTCATTCATGTCAAAAGATATCAACGAATCGAAAGTACAAAAACTCTCAACTGATTCATATAAAGGCGTGCGCGATTTCTTCCCTGCCGACATGGCTGTCCAAAAGAAAATATTTGATATTTGGAGAAAGACAGCAGAAAAATACGGATACGAAGAATATTCTGCTTCAGTTCTCGAACCTGCCGATCTTTATCGTGCCAAATCCGGTGAAGAGCTTATAAACGAGCAAACTTATACTTTTACTGACCGAGGAGACCGCGAAGTTACACTTCGTCCGGAGATGACGCCTACACTAGCTCGCATGGTCGCTGCCCGAAAACGTGAACTCATATTTCCTCTACGTTGGTATTCCATCCCTAACCTTTTCCGTTATGAACAACCCCAACGAGGTCGCCTACGTGAACACTGGCAGTTGAATGTTGATCTTTTCGGTGTTGAGTCTATCAACGCAGAAATTGAGGTTATCAGCATGGCTTCTGATATTACAAAAGCATACGGTTTGAAAGATTCTGATTTTGAAATTCGCATCAATAACAGAAAGGTTATCAACTATATTTTGGCAGACGTTTTTGATTTGGACCCAAAACAATCACATAAACTGGCAAAACTGATTGATAAAAAAGAAAAAATGAAGCCTGAGATATTTACAGCAACAGTTAACGATATATTCGGAGCAGAAAAAACAGATGATGTACAGAAATTCATCACTCTTCTCAACTCAAAAAACTTCGAAGAATTCGCAGCTCAACTACCACAATCTGAAGACGAACATGAAGGTATAAAAGAGGTTCGTAAAGTTATAGCTGGTCTCGAAGAGCTAGGAATCACAAACGCTCGCTTTGATCAAACACTTATGCGTGGTTTTGATTACTATACTGGTACAGTTTTTGAAATCTTTGATTTAAACCCTGAAAATAGACGTGCGGTTCTAGGAGGTGGGCGTTTTGATGAGCTGCTAGCTCTATTTGGAAATGAAAAAGTACCAGCAGTCGGTTTTGGTGCCGGGGACGTCACTGCCCGAGACCTTATGGAAACATACGGCACTATTGCAAAGGATTCTTCAAAAAATCCTGGGGCATCAGATAATAGTTTACCGCCAGCAGACATAGCTATTTGCATAATGGGCGAAGAAAATATTCCATTTGCTCTTGAAACCGCCAAAATACTCCGTGAAAAAGGCACACGCGTGGCTATAGATCTATCGAAAAAGAAGATTGGCGATCAGATCAAAAACGCTGACAAGCGCCATATACCAAAAGTCATTGTCATCGGTGGCGAAGAAGTTAAAACTGGTAAATTGAAAGTGAAAGATTTAAAGACAGGAGCAGAAGTAGAAATGAAATGAGAATAATCACTTTTGATATAGAAACGAAAAACCTCTTTCAGGACGTCAACTCAAACGACCCTGTAGATTTAGACGTATCCGTAATCTGTATCCATGATTCTCTTGATGATAGCTATAAAAGCTTCTTAGAAAGCGACTTGCACAAACTTTGGCCTATTATCGAGCAAGCTGATGCCTTAGTGACCTGGAACGGCGACCATTTCGATATCCCTCTTTTAAATAAATACTATCCTGGCGATCTCACAAAACTGAAAAGCATAGATCTGATGCGTGAAGTTCAGTTAAAACTAGGCAGAAGGCTCAAACTAGACACGGTGGCTGAGGCTACTCTAGGAATTAAAAAATCTGGCCACGGTTTGGATGCTATAGAATGGTGGAAAAATGGTGAGGTTGATAAGATTATAAAATATTGCATTGATGACGTTAAAATAACCCGCCAGCTTTATGATTATGCAGTGCAAAATCAGCTATTAAAATACAGGGATAACGGTGTATTAAAAGATATAAAACTGGATATATCAAAATGGTGTATAATTGAACCTGTTTCAATGACATTTACATTACCTTTTTAATAATTAAAACAAAAATATGAGTATAAATGAAGAAAATAAGCAATTAATAACAATACCAGGAGCAATCATAATAGGTTGCGCCATCATCGCAATAGCTTTGATATACGCCCTTCATCCTATTTCTAGTTCTAGCAAAACAGCACAGAAGAATCCGACCGCCGAACAAACTCCTACCATCAATATGAAACCAGTCACATCGGCTGATCATATATTTGGAAATCCAAATGCGCCAATTAAAATAGTCGAATATTCTGATCCTTCATGTCCTTACTGTAAAATATTCAATCCAACCATGGAACAAGTCATGAAAAATTATGGCTCTAGCGGAAAAGTGGCTTGGGTTTATCGTAGTTTTCCTCTAGATAAACCAAACCAAAACGGAAGCGTTCTCCATCCAAACGCTGGTCATGAGGCACAAGCTCTTGAATGTGCTGACTTCATAGGTGGTAACGACAAATTCTGGGCTTTTGAAGATGAATGGTATAAAGTCTTTCCTCTTCAAGGTGCAACAGGACGTGATGTAGCTAGCGACACTATTCAACTCGCACAAGTAGCAAAAGATGTCGGATTAGACACTCAGAGTTTCAGTGATTGTCTATCTAGCGGACAGTTTAAAGATAAGGTCGATGCAGAATACACTGACGGAATAAACGCTGGCGTTTCTGGCACACCATACAATGTTGTAATCACTTCTTCCGGTTCAAAGATTCCTCTTGTCGGTGCTGTTTCATTTGATACATTAAAAGCTACGCTGGACACGCTTTAATCCACACCATTTACATTTATCATCCCCGCAACCAGATGTGATGATCTTGCCACTCCAAACTGAATCCATGACTTTTTGGATCTCAGACCTAATCTTCTCAATATCTTCATCGCTCACTGGCAGCGTCACCACAGGGCATCTATCTTTTTTGTCTGGAGAAATAAAAACCAAAGCAGGTAAGATTCTTTTACTTCGCCATCTTGGGTCTTCCTGCAAAAGGAGCTTGTAGAAAGCCAATTGACGGAAATAATCACCTGTTGAATTTTTTGTCTCGCCTTTTATTTCGGCCTCGCTCATAGCTTGTTTTGTTTTGTAATCAAACACGTTGACCTCGTTTCCGACCTCAACTATAGCATCGAGCTTACCGTGAATTGGAATTGTGAATTGATTATTAGAATTATCATTATCTACGCGACCACTAAAAGTTCCTTTAACCCAACGTTCTGTAAAGACTAATCCTTCTTGTGCAAAATGTTGTTCAAGTTCTTTAGAAACTATCGAAGCATTTTCAAATAATTCTTTTTTTACAGCCTCTTTCTCACTAGTCGCCAAAAACGATGTCTTCAAATAATCATCAACTGAATTTTTGATTGTTTCTGATATTTTTTCTGATAAGACTCCTTCTTTAAATAAATCAAGTCTATTGTCTATTTTCCATACAGCGTCCATAGCTTCGTGCATAGCTGTGCCTTTTTCTGAAGACGCTCCAGGTGCTTGTGGTAATTTAAAAATACTATTGTAAATAAACTTACTTGGACACTCTATGAAAGTATTAAGAGCGGTAACAGAAAGACCTGTATCAAGAAGAGTCCTTTTGGTCAGACCTATTATTTTTTCAGCATAATCATTTATTGTTCCTTTGCCTTTATTTGTCGACGCAGACAGGTTTCCTTCTACAGGCACAACAAGATTACGCTCAAGATTTAGATGTTTAATAGTTTTCTTATCTAGCTCTTCAATGAATCGTAGTGGCGTCAATTCTTTTCCATCAGATTCTTCTTGGCCGACCAATATTGCTGCGTGTTTTTTAGCACGAGTGATAGCTACATAAAAAAGCCTTCGAGTATCTTTAACGTCATAATCAATCACCTTCTTTTGGGGCAAGATGAACGAAGCTCCTCGAGCACGACCTATCCAAGCTTCCTCAGTCGCATATGGAATAAAAACATAATCAAACTCTAAACCTTTCGATCCATGTGCAGTTAGAGCTTGTATTGGTAAATCTGGTGCACCTACGGAGACTTTTACAGTCTTAGATTCGGCAGAAAGCCTATATGCAAGCATAGCCTGTATAAGTTCGCGCGGACTACTAAGGTTGCCTTCGCGAGCTATTGACTCAGCTAGAGTCACTATACCGCGCCAGACGTGAATATAGGCCGGATCATAAGCTACCAATTCAGTAAAACCAGACCTATCCGCAGCTTCAATAATAAAACCAACTGCGCCATCATTGAGCATTTTTCTCTGTAAATGAAGCAGTTCGGGAATCTTTTTATCTAGATCAGAAATCTGCCCACTTCGAAGAGACTTATTTATAAAGATAGAATCATCAAAAGAAAGATGCCAAAGCCCCGCAGCGATCGTTCTGCCTAGTGCATCTACCCTAGACGAATCGTTTAAATATTCAAGCAAATCAAAAAAAGTTGCTCCGACTGGGTGATGAAATATATCAACACTTCTTTCAGACGAAACTGGTATATGAGCAGACTCCAAAAGACGAATGGTGCGCTCAAGGTCGCGATTTCTACGAGTGATGATAGCTATGGTTGAATCTGGTTCTTTCTGAGAAATTCCTTTTAATTGTCTAACTAAATAAGATTCAGTGACTCCAACATTTTCGCCAGTAACAATATCAATAGGCCTAATTTCACCTGAATCAGAATCACCAGATTTTAATTCCACTCGTAAATCTTTATGCTCGCCTTCTTCATAATTATTCTCGATCATCGCAAAACTGGCATCCAAAATATTCTGGTGTGAACGATAGTTCGTATCCAGTTTGATGACCTTCACTTCTTTCCAATGCTTTTGAAGACCTAAGAAATTCTCAACTGAGGCACCCTGGAAACGATATATGGCTTGCTTTTCATCTCCAACGATAAAGACATTCGGTGTTTCAAAAAAGTCAGCAATGAATTTTATGATCAGGTTCTGCGAATCATTGGTATCTTGATGCTCGTCAATATGTAAATATAAAAATCTTTCTTGAATCAATCGCAGCAATAATTCATCTGTATTCAGAGTTTTCAATAGTTCGATTATGAGGTCATTGAAATCCATTTTTTTAGCTTCAAGCTTAGCTTTTTCATAACGTTCATAAACATATGAAAAAAGAATGGTCTTTTTACATTTTTCTATTTGGTCCTCCGCGTCTGCTTTCAATTTTCCTTTACTTGCCCCACGAGCTGAGATCGATGATTCGTCATTAGTGATTCGATTAATCTCATTTTGTGCATGTTCTCGAACCATTTCTGGAGTGAAAGCTTCACGTTTTGATGTATCTATAGCACTCAAAATTGCTGGGATGTAAGCATCTGGCTTACCGAGCGGATGTATGTCAGAAAACATCGGATCATCGATGATTTTTCTTACAAGAGTTTCTTGCTCGACATCAGCCATATGTCGAAGTTCGTCTAGATGTAAAAAATGATCTGAATATTCAGATATCATAGCCGCAGCGAAACTATGAAAAGTGTGGATAGCGACATCGTGCGCACGATTACCGATAATTTTATGAAGCTTGGCTCTCATAGCTTTTACACCGGCTTCAGTATAAGTAATAGCTAATATGCCATGAGCTGGTGTGTCAGTCTGTTTCAAAATATTTGCAATGCGAAGAGTAAGAATCGTAGTCTTACCAGTTCCAGGACCAGCAATAACCATCACTGGGCCTTCTATATTATCCACAGCTTCTTTTTGAGCTTTGTTGAGGCGAGAATATTGGAGATCGAATTCGGAATTTGATTCCTTCTTCAAGTTATCTTTGCTCTTAATCATTAGCACATTATAGCAGGTAAAAAATGCCTCGCTAAACTTCCACGAGGCACTGTGAATATCCGACCGCTTCGGATATTAATGATAATCCATCTTCGATAACTGGATCGTCTTTGCTCTTTCTAAGGCCTCGACTGGTGAAAGTTTACCGCTATCAAGGTCTTGCAAAATCTTATCAAAGTCACCGAATTCGGAATCATTTGCACCCATAAGAGCAACTTCTTGAAGAAGCTCTCTTATCTGGGTTTCTGCTCGTTCTTTGGTGAGAACAAGTGTTTCCTGTGATTCGCTCATGCACAAATAATAACACATGGCGATATGTATGTGAATAGAGACACTTTTATGCAAAACTTACCTCCCCATTTTCTGATAGAATGCCTTTGCAGACCTAAAATGTGGCAAATTATACATGCGAGCAAATTCTGATGCGGTCTTTTGGTAACCAAATAGAGCTATGGGCTTTATTTTAACTGCCTTTAAAAACACAACCTCATTATATTCAACCAACCTAAACTTAGATTTAGGTAAAGCCTCTTTTCCCTTTTTAATTCTAAAGGCATTCAGAGCTTTCCATGCAGACAACGGAGAATCAAACTTCTTTATCACTTCATCTATATCTCTAAATACAAATTCTTCATAACCGTCTATCAATTTGTGATTATAGTATAAATGCAAATTATTTTTTATCCTATAATAGTGAACCACAATCTTTTCCGCATCAGACAATAAAACTAAATCAAAAGGCAGAACGTATGATGGTTTTATGTTCGTTTGAAATATTATTCCCTGAGGACGATATGTCTTCGTATAATTTTCACTCAAGATAGTCGTGCTCAAACGTCTTTTCTGACCAAAACTTTTTGTATTAGGCTTAATTGTATTTGTCTTCAAGATATCATTCAGAGTCTGAAAAGTTACCTTCTTTTTATTAACCAAGGTCTTTGTTGAGAAGTCTTCTTCAAAGCTTTTTACAAAGTAGTAACTCATGTTTTCTGCTCCCTGTTTCCTGATTTTAATAGTTCTTGAGCCTATTTGACTGGTCGTGTTGTCTTATCTTCTCATGGGCTTTAGCCTCGATCTGACGAATACGCTCACGAGTGACTCCGAATTCCCTTCCCACCTCTTCAAGAGTATGAGTGATACCGTCATTCAAACCATGACGCATTTCAAGAATTTTACGCTCTTTCTCTGACAAATCATTCAAAATCAAGTTAACCTGATCACGAAGGATGCGTCGTGAAGACTCTTGTTCTGGAGAGAGGATCTTATCATCAGCAATAAAGTCGCCGAGAGTTGATTTACCGTCATCATCGTCACCAACTGGATTTTCTAGAGAAACGACATCTTGTTCAATCTTTTCGATCTGATAGATCTTATCTACATCCATTCCCATTTCTGTAGCGATCTCATCTGGCAAAGGTTCACGACCAAGATCGTGAGTTAGACGACGAACCACTTGTTTATATTTTGCAATAGTCTCAACCATATGAACTGGCACACGAATAGTACGTGACTGATCAGCTAGAGCACGAGTGATAGCCTGACGAATCCACCATGTAGCATAAGTAGAAAACTTATAGCCTTTCGTCCAGTCGAATTTATCAACCGCACGGAATAGACCCAAGTTTCCTTCTTGAATAAGATCGAGCAAAGTCAGATCTGGTGAACGTCCAACATATTTTTTAGCAATAGAGACTACTAGACGGAGGTTCGCTTTGGCAAGAAGATTTTTCGCTTCTTCATCCTCATTTTGAATACGCTTTGCCAACTCTTTTTCCATACTAGCGTTGATGAGCGGATACTGACCTATTTCTTTCAAATACATCTGAATAGAATCATAGCCGGAGTCTCCACCAGTGCGTGAGTAGTGAGGTTTCTTCTCTTTTTCCTTCAAATCCTCAACTTCAAGCAAACCTCCACCTTCAAGAACATCGACATTTGCCGTTGTGAACTTTGTATAAAGCTCATCCAAAAACATAATATCATTCTCTATCTGTGGAAATTCCTTAAGAATCTCATCATAAGTCACGAAACCTCGACTCTTACCTTTATTGATAAGCTTCTGAGCTCGTGTTTCAAAATCCTGAGCTTTTTTGGCACCAGTCAGCTTAACAGGTTTTTTTGCCGACTTTCTCGATTTTGAACCTGATTTAGAAGTCGCCTTTTTTGAAGAAGCTTTGCCCAGACGAGCCTTTTTCACACTAGCTTTTTTTGTTTTTTTAATTTTCTTCATGATGAGAGAGTAGGATATTAATTAATAAATTATATCACGAACACTTCTCTTACAAACTAAGCTGTGTAACTTTCGTCAGCGTATTTCTTTGCAATAGCATCGATCATATCTTTCTTTGGAGAACCGACAAAACCTGAGCCAGCTGGTACCAAGTGGCCAATAATAACATTTTCCATTAGACCTGAAAGGTCATCTTCTGCGCCACGAACTGCATTACTGATAAGTACGCGAGTAGTATGCTGGAACGAAGCAGCTGACAAGAAACTCTTGCGAGATAGGGATGTTTCTGTAATACCCATTACGATCTTTTCAACCTTAGCTGGTGAACCGCCGGCAACCTTTGCTGCAGCATTCTCTTCTGATAATTGAATATCATCAACAATCATATTTTCTGTAAGAGCAGTCTCACCGCCTTCAACAACACGACGACGTGAGAACATTTGTTTAACTATGATCTCAATGTGCTTGCGTGACACTGTCTCACCTTGTAGTTCATAGATCTTGCCAACTTCAGAGATAACATAATCTTTAGCGCGTTCTTCACCGCCATATTCAAATACTTCATCGATAGAAGCTGAACCATCGGTTATGATGTCACCCTTTTTAACTTTATCTCCAACACGGACGATAACGGTACGACGATATGGGAAGACGTATTCAACAGCTTCAGTAGAGCCCGCCTTCTTTGATTTTGAAACATCTTCAACCTCAGGAAGCACTTTAATCATCTTTTCCTTACCCATATCTTTCACTTCCGTGACAACACCAGAAACTGTAGCAACAACAGCAGGGATCTTTGGGCGACGCTTTTCAAAGATTTCTTCAACGCGCGGCAAACCTTGAGTGATGTCACCGCCAGCTGAAGCGGCTCCACCGGCGTGGAATGTACGCATCGTGAGCTGTGTACCAGGTTCACCAATAGCTTGAGCGGCGACAGTACCAACCGCTTCACCAAGAGTTACAAGTTCATTCTTGCCAAGGTCCATACCGTAGCATTGTCCGCAAACACCGCGCATAGTTTTACATGAAAGCGGTGAACGAACTTTTATAGCAGTGGCACCTGAACTCTCTATGAGAGCCGCATCGGCTTTTGAAACAAGATGTCCTTTCTTGAAGAGAGTCTTGCTACTAGCATCTGTTATATCTTCTGCCAAAACACGTCCACGGATATTTTTTGACATTGGTATGTTCATGCCAGAAGCCGTCTGAGAGCGAATAGTGATTGAATCTTTTGTGCCACAATCTTCCTCTGAGATAACGACGTCTTGAGCAACGACGAAGAGCTTGCGAGTGAGGTAACCGGCTTTAGCAGTGTTAAGCGCTGTGTCTGAAAGACCCTTGCGTGAACCGTGAGTAGTGATGAAATATTCAATAGGAGTCAAACCTTCTTTTGAACATGAGAGAATTGGGAATTCGATAGTCTCACCGGACACAGAGGCGATAAGACCCTTCATGCCTGCCATGATAGTGATCTGCTTTAGAGAACCACGGGCACCAGAGGTGACCATGTCGTAAACTGAACCATTTTTATCGAGAGAGGCTGGAATAGCTTTTTCCAAATCACTCTTAGCTTTCTGCCAAATCTCAATATGCTTTCTGATGCGTTCTTCTTCTGTGAGCAAACCTTCATTGAACTGTTCGCTGACAACATCAGCAACACCTTTTGCTTTTCCAACGATTCCCTTTTTAGCTTCTGGAATAACGACATCATCTATACCCCATGTTGTACCAGAGAATGTCGCATATTTAAATCCGAATGTCTTGATGAGGTCAAGAGTTATAGGGATCTGAGCGATGCCATACTGTGTCATGAGCGCATCAATAGTAGATCCTAGGATTCTGTTATCAATTTCTTTATTGATAAATCCGTAATCAACTGGCAAAACATTGTTAAAGAGAATACGACCAACTGTTGTCTCAAACATTTTTCCATCAAACTGTGCGTACTTCTTACTTTCATCTGGCATAACTTTGATCTTTTCACGAAGACCGACATGTCCAAATGTATGTGCCTGAACAGCAGCTTCTGGAGATTCAAAATATTTAATATTTCCATTTGAATTTCCATCTGATTTTTCTACAATCTTTGTAACCCAGAAACAACCAAGAACGATATCGAGCATTTTAGCAACGACAGTAGGATCACCAGAACCAGGCTTCAAAATGTTCTTATCAGAAGCCATGATCATTTTTGCTTCTAACTGAGCTTCTTCTGAAAGTGGAACGTGAACGGCCATCTGGTCACCGTCGAAGTCAGCATTGAAAGCTGTACAAATGAGCGGGTGAACATGGATAGCGTTACCTTCGATCAAAGTTGGACGGAATGCCTGGATACCGAGGCGGTGCAAAGTAGGAGCACGGTTCAAAAGAACGTACTTACCTTCGATAACTTCTTCAAGTATTTCCCAGACTTCCTTTGTTCCATCATCAATTAGGCGATTAGCACCACGGATGTTATATGCGAGTTCTCTCTTGAGCAATCCTGAAATAACGAATGGACGGAAAAGCTCAAGCGCCATATGCTTTGGCAAACCACACTGGTCGAGCTTGAGCTCTGGACCAACCACGATGACCGAACGACCAGAATAGTCGACACGCTTACCAAGTAGGTTCTGACGGAAGAGGCCGTGCTTTGATTTCAAACCATCTGAAAGAGATTTGAGGGCACGCTTCTGAGCCGCTAGAGCTGCAGCACCTGCTGAAGATGAGTGGCGAATAGAGTTATCGATGAGAGCATCGACAGCTTCCTGCAAAATACGCTTTTCGTTACGTAGAATAACTTCTGGAGCGTTGATAGCCTTCAATTTCAAAAGACGATTGTTACGGTTGATGACACGGCGATAAAGATCGTTTACGTCTGATGTAGCATAACGACCACCTTCAAGAGCAACCATAGGACGCAGACCTGGTGGAATAACTGGGATACGGATAAGAAACATCCATTCAGGACGGACATTAGCCTTGATCATCTGCTTGATGAGAGTGAGACGCTTTGCAAGTTTTTCACTGTCAGCTGCACCAGCAGTCTCATAAGCTTTTTCAAGCTCAACTTTTAGTTTCGCTAGATCAATTTTCTTAAGCAAATCATAGATAGCTTCTGCACCGATAGTAGCTTCAAAAAGTGAACCATACTTCATGGCATACTTGTGATATGTCATCTCGTCCATAACGAAGCCTGGTGTGAGACTCTCTATTTCTTTACGAGCTGTGACAACAAGTTCTTTCAAAGCTTCCTTTGTTTTATCGTCTTGAGCTGTCTTAACCTTATTCTTATATTCAGCATCTAAATCTTTCAAAAACTGATCCTTCTCTGATTCATGGATCTTTGTGATCATATAACCAGCAAAGTAAACAACTTTCTCAAGATCAGCACTTGTCATGCCGAGGATTAAACCGATACGTGATGGAACTGAACGTAGGAACCATATATGAGAAACCGGTGAAGCGAGCTCGATGTGACCCATGCGATCACGGCGAACTATTGAGCGAGTGATTTCAACTCCACATTTTTCACAGACAATACCCTTATAGCGGATGCCACGGTATTTTCCACAGTAACATTCGAAATCGCGATCTGGACCAAAGATGCGTTCATCGAACAAACCACTCTTCTCTGAGCGCTGAGTACGGTAGTTGATCGTCTCTGGCTTTGTGATCTCACCGTAAGACCATTCAAGAATCTTGTCAGGTGAAGCCAACGTTAGGCGAACGATATTGAAGTCCTGTAGGTCGGTATTCTTTTTTGTTGTAATTGTTGTAGTCATAGTTTTAATTGAAAATTGATTATTGGTTATTGATTAATTGATCATTTTCATATTATTCCTGTTCGACTACAGGCTTCTTTGCTAATTCGACATTCAATGCCAAACCACGGAGCGTCTTCAAAAGCACATTGAATGATGCTGGCAAGTTTGGTAACTTCATGCGTTCACCCTTAACGATAGCATCGAATGCTTGTGAACGTCCCAAGATATCATCAGACTTGACTGTAAGAACTTCACGAAGAGTGTGAGCGGCACCGTGACCGAGCAATGCCCAAACTTCCATTTCTCCAAAACGCTGACCTCCACCTTGTGCTTTACCACCAAGAGGCTGCTGTGTAATGAGAGAGTAAGGACCGATTGAACGCATGTGTATCTTATCTTCAACCATGTGGTGCAACTTGAGAATATACATGTAACCAACAGCAATAGGTTTTTGGAAATGTTCACCTGTGCGACCGTCACGAAGCTTCATCTTTCCTGAAGCGTCATATCCTGCCTTTACGAGCTCAGCCTTGATTTCAGCATCTGTAGCTCCCATGAAAGGAGGAACGATAGCTTGATAACCAAGAGTGTGAGCAGCGAGGCCAAGGTGAAGTTCCAAGATCTGACCCAAGTTCATACGTGATGGAACACCGAGTGGAGTCAAAATAACATCTACTGGAGTACCATCTTCCATGTATGGCATATCTTCTTCTGGAAGAATCTTTGAAATAACACCTTTGTTTCCGTGACGTCCAGCCATCTTGTCACCGACTGAAACATTACGAACCTGAGCAACTTCAATATAAATTTTCTTGATGATACCTGACTCGAGCTTGTCTCCCTTTTCGCGTGAGAAAATCTTAACTGAGATAACACGACCACGCTTACCGTTTTCCATACGCTTTGATGTATCTTTAACATCACGAGCTTTTTCACCGAAGATAGAACGGAGTAGGCGCTCTTCAGGAGTGAGTTGTGTCTCACCCTTTGGAGAAATCTTACCAACCAAGATATCACCAGGACGAACTTCTGCACCAATACGGACAATTCCCTCTTCAGTTAGATTTTTCAACTTTGCCTCGCCCACATTTGGAATATCGCAAGTCGTGACTTCTGGACCGAGTTTTGTATCACGAACGTTAACTACGAACTCTTCTATATGGATAGAACTCCACTTTGAATTCTTAACAACACGTTCCGAGAGAATGATGGCATCTTCGTAGTTTGAACCAGACCATGACATGAAAGCTACGAGAGCGTTATGACCAAGCGCGATCTCACCCTTATCTGATGTTGATGTATCAGCTAGGATGTCTCCTTTCTTAACCTTGTCACCAACTGAAACTATTGGACGCTGGTGGAAAGCAGTGAACCCGTTTGTGCGTGAGAAGAGAACGAGATTGTAATCATGATTCTTTCCTGTCTTCTTTGATTTAAATGTTATTTTCTTTGCATCAACATGAGTGATCTCACCATCTTCCTGAGCTACAACAACACGACCTGTATCGATAACGGCTTTTGCTTCCATGCCAGTAGCAACGACTGGAGCTTCTGGAATTAAACATGGTGTAGCTTGTTTCTGCATGTTCGATCCCATGAGTGCACGGTTCGCATCGTCGTGGTTGAGGAAAGGAATAAGAGAAGTAGCGATTGAAAAAGCTTGGTTAGCAGCGATGTCGATATAATCGACTTCGTTTGGAGTAGCGAGAGCTGGACGACCATTGATACGAACTTCTACTTCAAAAATAGTGATCTTTCCATGTGAATCATAAGGAATAGCAGCATGAGCAATACGGAAGTTTTCTTCTTCCAAAGCGTTCATATAAACAATTTCTTTTGTAACTACACCTTTTGTAACCTTAGCATAAGGAGTTTCGATCATTCCGAATTCATTGATACGAGCATAAGCTGTAAGACGAAGAACTAGACCGATGTTTGGACCTTCAGGTGTGTGAATAGGACAAAGACGACCATAGTGGGATGGATGCACGTCACGAACTTCGAAACCAGCTCTTTCGCGAGACAAACCGCCGGGACCGAGCGCTGTTAGAGTACGAAGGTGTTCTATTTCAGCAAGAGTGTTTTCTTGCAACATGAATTGTGACAACTGGTTAGTTGTAAAGAACTCTTTAATACGAGCTTGAAGTGGACGTGGGTAAATAAATGAAACAGGTAAAGTAACGTCAGGTTCAACAGTAGACATCTTATCCTGAATATTACGCTTCATCTGGGTTAGACCGAGACGAATACGCTGCTCGATGAGTTCACCAACATAGCGAACGCGGCGACTGCCGAGGTGGTCGATGTCATCAGGCTGCATATCAGGAGTGATAGCGAGCATAACGATATGGCCAACTGTTGTAACGATATCATCAAGAGAAATAGTGCGACGCTCCAAATCCTTTTCTGCCATTGATTTTCCAAAACGCTTGTTAAAACGGAAACGACCAACGCGTGAAATATCATAACGATCAGCTTTCAAAATAGATTGGATGAAAGTGCGAGCATTTTCAGCAGTAGCTAGGTCACCGTCGCGAAGACGCTTATGGATCTCCATGTAAGCCTCATCTACTGTCTTTGCATGATCCTTGGCTAAAGTGAGCTCAATAGCCTTCTTTACTTCTGGATTGCCTTTGAAAAGATCAATTATAGCTTCATTGGTTGTAGCACCGAGGATACGGAGAAGTGATGTGACTGGGAATTTTCTCTTACGGTCAATGCGAGTGATGATAGTTCCATCAGTATCCATCTCAATTTCCATCCATACACCGCGAGCTGGAATGATCTTTGCGCCAAAGTAATTCTTACCTTTAACTTCATTCGATGTGAAGAAAATACCGAATGAACGAGCGAGCTGAGGAGTGATGACACGCTCGACACCATTGATGATGAATGTTCCGTGGTCAGTCATAAGAGGTATATCAGCCAAGAACATCTCTTGCTCTTTGACTACATTGAGCATCTTATTCTTGAGAATGACTTTCACCTTGATTTGACCCTCATAGTTCAATTTGTTCGTCTTTGCATAGTGCTCGTCAAACTTTGGGCGCATGAGCTCGATGCCGCCCATTGAAAGCTCGAACTTCTTTCCAGCATAGTCAGATATAGGAGAAAATTCCTTGAGAAGATTCCCAAAACCTGTCTCCAAAAGCCATGCAAAAGAGGTCAATTGTGATTCAACCAAATTTGGCATCTCTGTGAGCGGAACCTGGTATCTTGAAAAATATTTCTTTGGACGAGGACCTGTAGAAGTATGAAGAGATGTATGCATGGTAATAAAATTAGGAACTTAATAAAATATTTAATAAAAGACGCAAAAACAGACAACGAAAAAATCCCGTTTGTTCGACGGTTTTACGACATAAGCACTCTTGGAGTGTTGATATGCACTGGGTAGGATCAATTTTAAGCCTTTGTAATCCTCCGCTTGTAGGCAGAACTCAATCTGCGAAGTTAGTGAAGAGCCTATCACAGCTCAAAGATAAGTCAAGTGGACAAGCGTGATTATGTGTGATTAGATGTTAATATAACGTTAGAACAATCAAAATTCGACCAAAATTAAGTATGCAACCCATATTTGAACCAAACTATTGTTTAGTCTACAAAGTAATAATTCCTGGAAGCACCACCATCGAGAAAAGCCTGAAATTTGGTGCTGAAAATATTAAGATGGCTCGAAAACACATTGAACGCTTACAAGAAAGAGGCAGTCCTCTTTGGGTAAGCGAAATGGGACAAGGAACAAAAAAAGGGAAGATTAAACTTGTCAAACTCTATGTGCTCAGTTACCGGGAAGTTAAGTTGAAATAAGCAATTACATTAAACGAAGCGCCTTAAAACCGCTTTGTTTTTTATTTATCTATTTCTTTACTCTCTTATAATCAAAACTTTTATTTAATAAGTTGGTAATATTATTAATTTTTACATCTAAACCTCCCAATTTAAGATCCATACAATCAAACCTCTTATCTATCCCCTCAAACCTTTTATATATACCAGTAAATTTATTATCCATACTATCAAACCTCCTAATCATATTAGACTCAAGTACGTCAATTCTATTTGTAATAATACTTTCTACATTGTCTACTTGCTCAAAAACTTTTCTGAACCCGTCAGTAATATATTCTTTGTGCTTCATAAACTCTCCCTTTGTCACATGATCGTTATTGAATTGTAATGGTGAAATAGTCATGCTATGCATTATTTATGATGTTTATATATTAACAAACTTTAATAATCGAACTTGAATCAAACCAAGCCGTACCCGACATCCACACCTACAGAGAAAAATTAACTTCGTGTGGCTTCAAAAAATTAGAATCACTTGGATGATGTGATAAGGCTATTTTATCAAGACGAATTTTATTTCGCAAATCATTTAGCAACATTAAATTCCTACTTAGCAACTTTAACCGCCTCGTCAAATTGTATAGAGAGAAGCTTCGAGGCACCATCAGCTCCCATAGTTACACCATAAAGAATGCCGGCACGAGACATAGTCTCGCGGTTATGTGTAATAAGAATCAACTGTGAATTCTTTGAAAGATTCTCGATCATATCACCATATTTCTTTGAGTTGGCCTCATCGAGAGCGGCATCGGTTTCATCAAGGATGATAAAAGGTGGTGGATTGACTTGAGAGATAGCAAATAGCAAAGCGATAGATGTGAGAGCACGCTCACCGCCAGAGAGCATCATGAGTCCTTTAACTTTTTTACGAGGAAGACTGACGTTCACTTCCAGACCTTCTGGCCCCTCTTCATTATCTGTGCCATTTTCACCATCCATTATTGAACCAGAATGATCGCCAGACAAAGCGTCGCCTAAATCCTCCATATCACTTTTTTTTCGTCTCTTAATTTCTTTAACAACAGAGAGCTCCGCATGACCACCACCAAACATCAATGAAAAATAGTTTGTGAATTCTTTATTTATTTTTAATATTCCTTGCTTAAACTCAACGTCGATGCGCACGTCGAGATCAGTGATTAATTTCTTAAGCTCTTCACTTGCCTTCTCTAAATCTTGCAACTCACGCGCCAAGAAAGCATCACGTTCTTCGGTCTCTCTATACTCTTTCATAACTTCAGCTCCACCACCCGCACCCATATCTTCTAGGCGTATCTTCAATTTCTCAATCTGTTTTTTACGCTCTTCCTGCTCTTGTCTTTTCTGCTGTATTTGTGATCCGTTGATCATTGATAATTGATCATTGGTTAATTTTTCATAGACAGTCGCCTCACGCCCAACTATAATTCCAGCCTCACCTAATTCCCTTCTAAATTCAGCTTCGGCGAATTCAATCTTTTGAATCTCCGCTGACAGACTACCGACTATATGCCTAATTTCATTCTGACGGGCAATGATCTTAAATACTTCTTTCTCAGCATCGCGATTTGTGTCTTTCTCCTGCTCAATCTTCTGCTTCAAAGCGTTGTATTCACTTACGATCTTTTTTTCATGTAGAGCCAAAGAGTTGCGCTTATGCTCAAACTCTTTTTTAGACTCATTCAATCTAACAAGTTCTTTTTCAACATCAGCCACGAACTGAGAATCAGTATTTGAGCGATGGCGAGTTACAAAACTTTTCAGAGCCTGCACAACTTCTTTGAAAAGCTGCTTTACATCAGAAATAGAATTAAATGCTTCGATGGTCTGTATTACTTCCTCAACATCTTTCAAATAAACAGTCTTAAACTCTTCCTGCTTCATCCTGTTTTCTTCTTTTTCCTTGGCACGACGATTCGCACTGATTTCACCTTCTATTCTTCCCAGTTCACGAACGACATTGTCAGTATCTGTACGCGTCTCTGCTAATTTTTTTTCAAGAGATATGAGCTCGTCACTTGTTACATCTTTACCTTTTGAAGCTGTTAAAATTTCACGAGCTGTATTCAATGCCTGCTCGAGATCAGATAATTCTTTCTTAGGTCCAGCAATCTCAGAATGTAAACGACTTTTTTCAGTAGCAACATAATGTTCCTCTTGTGCAAAATAAATCTTATATATTGAAATAAGTTCGCGGCGCATCTCTTCTGCTTTTTCGACTTTCTCAACCTGCTTCTTCAAAAAACGAAGGTGTGGTGCGATCTCGCGTCGCAATGATTCTACTTGCTTCATATTCTCATCGGTCTTTTCTAACTTACGGATGCTTTCCAGCTTTTTCCATTGATAAATCTTTAGACCAAGTGCATCTTCAATCATTTCGCGTCTCTCACGAATGTTCGCTGACAATATGCGGTCTGCCTCGCCCTGCGAAATGATATGGTGACCTGTTGAGCCGATATGTGCACTAGCAAGTAATTCCACCACATCCTTCAAACGAACTTGTGTTCCATTTAAAAGATATTCATTACTATTATCACGATGAACGATGCGTTCTATGGTTACCTCATCAAAATCAATAGATGAAAACATTCTGCGACTATTATCAAAAGTCAGCTTCGCAGAAGCACGGTTAGCACGACTAGCTCCTAGAGGTCCATCACCACCACCATTCCAGATCATGTCTTCACCGCGTTTGCCACGCAAAGATTTTATCGATTGTTCGCCCAAGACAAACCTGAAAGCTTCTGCCGTATTGGACTTACCAGAGCCATTTGGTCCAACGATGCCTGTGATAGGAGAAGTAAAATTAAGAGTCGCTTTTTTAGCGAATGATTTGAAGCCAGATAGTTCCAGAGACTTGAGATACATGTGTTTCGTGTTTGTTTTACAGCCAATTAACAAATACATTTTAACATAGCCTTAACTCATCCTCTAGGGGTGAACCAGTCTGAAAATTGGACAAAAAAATCCCCCATAAACCAAACGGCTTAGGGGATCAAATTAATAAATCAGGAACCATTTCGCATAGATGCATTAACGACCGCAGGACACACCAATAAATGTTTCTTATAATCCACAATAGGAAATCTGGCCCCACATTCAGGATGTCCACATCTTTGAGTTTCATGAGGTATTGATTTCCTTGCATCAAAGAAATCAAACACTTGATTACCGGCAGAATCCACACTGTATCTATCAGTTGATTTTGCGTTCATGTATAAAGAAAGAGGTTCGTCGCTATTGTAGCATAGTTTCTGGTGGAAAATTCACCACCCCTTAACCTGAAGCCCCTTCTCTGCTGCCTGCTGTTCAGCTTCCTGCTTTGATTTACCTTCTCCAGTAGCGACTTGAACATCACCAAGAAAAACAGCCAAAGTGAACTTCTTGTCGTGATCTGGACCTGTTTCTTTTAGAGTCTTATAAGAAGGCGTTAGACCCGTCTTCTCTTGGGCCTTTTCTTGAAATTTACTTTTTGCGTCAATCCAAGTTTTATTCTTAACTATCTCTTCAATATCAATAATATTTAAAATACGCTCTGAAATGAAATTCGCCGAAGCGTCATAACCACTATCCATATAAATAGCACCGATAACTGCTTCAACTGCATTTGCCAAAATTATAGAACGTGCGCGACCCGTATCCTTAGACTCGCCTTTAGACATGAGCATATAATCATTCAAACCGATTTTCTCACCAACTTTGGCCAAACTGACTGTATTCACTATAGCTGAACGAAAAGCGGTCAGCTCTCCTTCTGCTTTCTTTGGATATTTTCTGAAAAGAAAACTGGTAACGACTAATTCAAGTACGGCGTCGCCTAGAAATTCTAAACGCTCATTGTGTTCTAATCCTGATCCACGATTCTCATTTATGTAAGATCGATGTGTGCAAGCTGTGCGCAAAAGAGCGATGTCATTGAAAGTGACATTGATGTGCTCAGCTAAGCTTTCAAAATTTTTCGTCATATTATTACGCCTTTCCTTCGCTTACTATAGTCACCGCTTTTGCCACTATTGGTAAAATATCATTATAAAAATTCAAATCCAAAATAGCATCGAGCTTGAACCATTTTGCATCATCCAAACCACCACTAGGACCTCTAGTGAGGGGGCCAAATTTCGCTTGTCCTAAGAAATAATGAACTTGTTTTCGTATCTTGCCAATATTTGGATCATTTGCAATGTATTCATTTTCAGACAAATCTGCTTCAATAACAATGTCTATACCCATCTCTTCTTTGATCTCTCTTATAGTACCAGCTTTAACATCTTCTTCTCCTTCCAACTTTCCTTTCGAAAGAGTCCAGTGTCCGAAAATATCATGAACAAAAGCCATGTAAATATCGTCGCCATCTCTAGCATAGACGACCGCACCTCCTAAATGCTGTATTGGCATTTGCTCATATGGTACTTCTATTTTCTTTTTCTTGGGTATAGGTTCTGCATCTTTGCCAGGTTCGCCTAATTCTTTATAAACAGCACCGAGAACACCGTTAACAAACCTACCGCTAGTGTCACCACCAAAAGTTTTTGCAAGTTCAATAGCTTCGTTGATGGCAACTTTAGCTGGCACTTCTCTACGATCAGCAAAAAGAAGTTCGTAAAGACCCAGGCGGAGCACATTGCGATCTACTGGAGATATTTTATCTATAGGCCATTCAGGAGCTGCTTTAGCAATGATATCATCCAGCTCCGATTGCTTTGCCACAATACCCTTCATAAGCTCTTCTATAAAAGATACATCTGAAACGCCGGGAGCAAATTCTTTTACATCTCGTCCGACTATCAACGATATACTGCCGTCTTTTCGTCCACAAAAATCCCACTCGAAAAGTGCCTGGAGGACTATTGAGCGTGATAGATGTCTGTTTGCCATATTATTTATTGAAAGAACGAACCTTACATTGCCTGACCTTTTTACTTATCTGATTTAGCTTTAGTAGCTTTCTTTGTTGCCTTTATTGTTAGATCTAAAACCTTGCGTCCATTATACCATCCGCAGTTCATACAGACAGAGTGGCTTCTGTGAGCAGCTTTACAATTCTGACATACAGAAGTTCGTGCCGCATCAAGAGCGTGATGTGAGCGTCTATTGTCGCGATGAGCTCGCGTTGCGCGCATTCGGTTTACCATGGAAAGAGTATTACATATTCAATAAAAATTTTCAAGTGATTTGTCTAATACATGAAAATCTGTTACATTGTTGAGCATTGATTATTGAAATTTATAAGCGCCCATAGCTCAGTTGGTAGAGCAGATCCCTCTTAAGGATAAGGTCGTAGGTTCGATCCCTACTGGGCGCACTCGCGAGAATGAAGAGAAAGCTGGGATGGCGGAATTGGTATACGCACATGCCTTAGGAGCATGCGGAGTAATCCTTGGGAGTTCGAGTCTCCCTCCCAGCACAATGTGAGACGGTTCCTAATCATCATAAAAACCCAGTATTTGCTGGGTTTTTTATTTTACGTTTTTTAAAAAAGATGGACACCCCAATCAGAGACTCGAACTCTGGCAGGAAAATTCACACATGGTATAATCAGTTGCATGAATACCGCATCACAAGTTGCCAACTATTTGGTGAAAAAGTGTGTGCAAGAAGGTGAACCTCTAACGAATAAACGCCTGCAGAAGCTCTTATATTATATACAGGCATGGAGTCTTGCCATAAATGGAACACCAATATTTGAGGATAAAATAGAAGCATGGATTCATGGTCCTGCTATAAGAAACGTGTATGAGGAATACAAATCTTTTGTTGCAAACCCTATAACCACGCCAGCTAATCCTAATTTGAATGTTTCGCTTGGAAAGAATACGGAGGACTTTATTCAAAGGATACTTTCAGCATATTCAAAATATGATACAGCTACCTTAGAGGTTATGACTCATGCTGAAGAGCCATGGCAAAAAGCCAGGAAGGACTTGGAGGCTAATGAGAGTTCCAGTAATGAAATAACCCATGAAAGCATGAGGACTTATTACGCTGCAAGACTTGCGGGTGTATAATTTGAACGAAAATGAGTAATTCGATACCTACTGAACTACCAGTTTCAGAAAGTAATGATGAAAAAATTGTTAAAGTGGCCGAAGAAACCCTTGAGAGAGTTCCCCCTCCAGAAATAGAGCCTTACAAAATATCTTTTAGTAATAGATACTATAAAGCCAAAGAGTGTCAAATTGGCAGTTTAAATACGCAGAATTCAGTTTGTGCTCTTAGGATAATGCGAGATGTAGGAGTTTATTTCTTTGATAAAAATAACTTTCAAAGAAATACTTTCAGTTTTATTCAAATAATTCATGTAGGAAATGCGAATGGATACGAAGCTTTATATAGTGGACTAGAACTTGACGAGATCGTATATGAAATCAAATGCGTTAAATCACAAAAGAAAAAAGGTGATATCGATTTTCGGATATTCTTTACATTAAATGATACAGCTAGAGTATTTAACGTGATAGCAATTCGTGAGGCTCATTACGCAACAGATAAATAAAGCTGTCGGCTATTTTTCTATGCCACACTTACTGATATGGCAACAGAACAGCCAATATTTAACGAAGAAACCACTCAGTCGCTAATCGAACTTGGCGAAGTATTGCGACGAATTCACAACCGTCTCATTTCAGAGGACTGGATCATCAAGGACGGAGTCTTTACTCCCCCTTCAGGATACCAACCTTCGAGGAAGCCTCGGCAGTTGAAGCGGAAGGATTCGCAATAGATCGATACATCTCGTCATACAATTCCTGGGGTGGCACATGATAAATCATGGCGAGCCTAAATAAGCTCCAGAGGGCTGGAATCGAATGTCCATTCTCCCATTTGGAAAGACGTTCACATGTATTGAGTCCGAGACGACGAGCGACTTCATGCTGGCGCAATCCAGCGGCTTTGCGATGCTTGCGTAATGAATTCGGATACTTTTGTATTTTAGGCATCATTTTGGTGAGATTAAAGAATTAAGGAGAAATTGGTAAGGCGGCAAAACTTGCCAAATGTGGCAAGTTTTCTAGGATTAAGGAGGCTTCGACATAATGAATCTTCTCACTTCTTCAATGCTCTCCTTAATCAACCTATGACATTGCACAACTTCTGAAAGCCAACTCTTTTGTGCACTGGTATAAACAAGGCTTTTAAATACTTTATTATAGGTATTGACTTTTACTATTTAATGTAGTATACTTGCAGTCAAACGATGATCCTTCTTGAATATGGATACGCGTGTGCGTAGTACCAGTTAAATATTCACTTGATCATTGAAAAAACGTCTGTAACAAAATTACAGGCTCAACCAAAGGAATCCTATGCCCAAAGTGGCACAACCAAGTCAGTTACGGTTCGACCAACTGGTAGCGGCGATCGTTTTCGTTCCCGCCACCGGCGTCACAAACTACAACTATGTGATCACGGACCAAGCAGGTGTCGTGGTGTTGAGTTTGGATAACACATCGGCAACCCCGATTAACGGAACCCCTTACGTCGGCATCAAATTGGCCGACATGGTCCAGTCAAAACCGGTCATCGCAGGTTCTTACACCATTAGCGTAGTGAGCAGAGCAATCAACCAAGGTGATAGCGACAGCGATCCTGTCACGATTGGTTTCAGCTTGAACGCTGGCCGGGCGGCGGCCATTGAACGGGCATTGAACCCCGCAGCAACACCTCCGGTTCCGCCCAATAACCCGCAGAATACACCTCCCACGAATGTGCTTCCTATCGTGCCGACGGTGGCAACGCCTCCGCTCGCAGAAGAACGCAACCGCGTGCGTTGGTTCCTGATGGCATTGGCTTGCATTATTGTTCTGGCTTGCATTTACTTCTGGTCAGGGCATAAAACGGTTAACGCCGATGCAACATCAAACTGTCAGGATGACGGGTCTTTCCACCAGACCGCGACGATGGGCAACATCGGGAACAACAACGTGTTCCATGGTCCGGTGAATTGCAACTTCGCATTCCCGGCCACGTCAGTCAGCATCACCAACATCTGGACTACTCCGGCGGCTCCTGCGGCACAACCGGCACCTGGACAGCAAAACACAGGAATGGTTCCGCCGCGCCAAGCAGTATTACTGCAAGAAACGATCCAGACCACCTATGGACCTCCTGTATTTATCGGAGGAAGTTGGTGCGTCAGCCTTGGCTTCGGCAGGGGTTGGATGCGATGTGATGACCCGCGCAGTGGTTACCAGTTTAACGGCCACGTATGGGAACATCGGGCCGGCTGGTCAGAATCAGAGCGGCAGCGCTTTGATTTTCGTCAAGACGATCGAGGAAGATTCCGATTCGGCAGTGACAATCGCCAAGGGCCAGGAAGACAAACCGGCCGTTGGAGGGGTTATTAAAAATCATCTCAAGGACTCACGGAAAGCCATAAGGCTACCGTGAGTCTTTTTTTATTAAAAGACTGAATATAAAATGGCTATAATTATTAATATTTTAAAGATTATCAATACTTGACTTTTAATATAAAGTATGGTAATCTTGATACCGGGTATATCGGTTTGATGACTGATATAATTCCTTGACAATTTCATCAAAAAAAACAACTGGACTTCCCTTCAAACGGAGGTTCTCAACCAAAGGAAAAGTATGAAAAAATACTGGTACGCATTCCTGATGGAGATTGGTCTCCACTCGGGAGGGACATCTGTCCCAACTGCAACAAATCCAGCTACTGCGAATACGAGTGTGCTGGCAAATAAACAAAGCTACGGGATGTTTGATAATTCCGTGACAGGACTGATCGCTATGGTCGTCATCGGTTTGTTTGCGATCGGTTTGACGCTGGTCATGTGCGGTTCCATCTTGGGAGCAGTCCCTATCGCCATGGCATGCTTGATGATCGGCTACGGCTGGACCAAACATGGTTTCATCTCCAAGGGCGATGACAAGGACACCGTCGTCGCTTATCATATCGGCTTCATTACCTTCCGTAATAAGCCGATCATAGTTGGAGGACGCTGCATTGTCGTAGACAAGAGTGTCCTTTTGGCTCCATACATCGGCATAAGGTCGATATTGATCGACATGACTCCGAAGGACATGAACTTTTCCGTGGACATCGTGTCCAAGGACCGGATTCAAATGCCTATCAGAGTGAATATAGTCGCTGTCGCAAAACCGGAAGAACTCTCTTCGTTCATCGTTTATGGTAATGGAAAATGGGATAAAATCCAAAACGAACTCGAATTGATAATCTCGGAAAAGACAGAAGGTGTCGCCATGTGTCATGATTGTATAAATATGGCGCAGTATGGCAACTTGATCTCGCAAGAGTTACAAAATCACCTTGCGACTATAATCCCCAGCAAAATGTATGGCATCGAAATCAAACAGGTTCGTGCTGAATGCAAGGTGCCTGATAGCATCGCCAGCAAAATGAGCAGCGTGTTAGAAGCCAAGCTGGAAGCACAAGCACGCGTTAACACTGTTAACGGCATCAACGAGGCGACTAAAGAGTTGATCACCCTATGTGCCGAACACGGCGAGACCATGACCTGGGAACAAGCCCGTGAGCACGTCTACACAGCAGCGATGCTTGAAGACGGTGATCTCCGAAGGGTTCAGTTCGAAATCATCGGCAACAAAGGCAACGGTCCTATCATCTTCAATGCTGCCCGATTTAGTTTGGGCGACGATGGAGGACAAAAAGATGGAAAAAATGGTAAAAAAAATAAAAAAGGAGCAAAAAACGAATGAAAGCAAAAGGTTGGATACTGACGGTGGCTATAATCATCATCTGTTCTGTGATTGCAATCTCGCGCAATGGAAATATTGCGTCGGGAAAAACAATTAACGGTTCGGCGGCTGCCACGACTCAATCCCCTGGTTACCACTACGTGATGAATCAAATCACGTTGTCACGTGAATGGTCCAGCATGCCCGTTCAAATCAACAACGGGCAGACGATAAACTACCTCATCAAGAGGGGTCAAGCGACGGAATACGAGGTCCGTGACGCTGATCACCCGGAAAGGGTTTACAAGTTCCATCCCTGGGAAATAATCCATACCGACATGACGCCAATCTACAACTGGCAGTGGCGGGTCAGTGGTGACATCACCAGCGGACCAGTGGTCCTCGAATACAACATCGGCACGCTTTATTGATGCCGTGATGTATACACAACGGGCGGAGGAATTATTCCACCGCCTGTTTTTTATTATTCAATTTTGTCTAGAAAATTATTGTCCGGATATAGTGTTCGAAATGAAATAGATAATTCCCCATGCTGAGACCATGATACATATACCAACAATTCCTGCCAACATATGCCAGCGACCTTTTTCACGTGCAGCCGCATCATCCCCATGCATCATCATCTCTATGATACCCCATACGAATACAATTATAGCTACCGCAAACATAAGCATAATGAGCGGACTAACTATATTCGCAATGATTGGGTCTATCACAGCAGCAAAAGCCGGTGTTGGATCCGGCGAAGCTGCATGAGCAATATCAACAAAATTAATCATGTGTTAACAAAAACTCAAGACTAAGGAACCTGTGGAGGATAGTTCAATGTTGGGAACTGTTGAGTAGGAGCGTTGTTATTTGTTCTAAATGTGTTTGAAAGAATGTTTACGAGACCCCAGATAGAAAGGATAACGAATAGACCAACAATGCCCCAAAGGATGGCTCCACCGATTTTGTTTCTTTCTTCTGGAACATCAGCCTTCATGATATAACGAACAACATTAAAGATAATATAAAGGACTGCAAAAGCGATGAGGATCTGAATGATGGTGTTACCTATGTTTGTAGCTTTGTTCGTAAGTGAGTTAACGTCAGTGATGGCTTGAGCACTAACAACTACTGGAGCAAAAGCAATGAGGGCTGCAATGATTTTTTTCATTTTCTTATAAAACTAATTAGTAATAAAATTGATAATAAATAATGACTTTCACGACTTTATACCTAGATTATACCCCGGTATCTTAGCAAGGAGCAAGGACTAATTGTGGATTAGTTTATCTTGGAAATAGATTTGTAATATCTGACCAAGAATTCTGGGAATAACCAACATTTCCTATTCCGAATGTGTTTTGCAGGATATTAACCAAGCCCCACATTGAGACAATTACAAAGAAACCAATCAAACTATACATAATATATTTTCCAGCTTCATCATGTTTCTCATTCGATTTGATGAAATATTTAAATACATAATATACAAACACTACAACCGATAAACCTATTAACAAAAATAGAATCTGATTCAAATAACCAACGATACGCACTATGAGAGAACACAAAGTGAGAGAACCGCTGTAACATTGACTGCCACTATTTCCATAAGCACTATATGTCCCGACGTTGCCATATTGAGAAGCTGTTCCATATGTGCCTCCATATGAACTGCCATTGCCTACACTTATATTGAAAGATGAATTTCCTACCTGAAGTCCAGCATTCAAAGACTGGGCATTCACTGCAATAGGACTTATAAAAGAAAGTATTGTGCCTAAGATGATTAATTTTTTCATATTGATTTAATTATACTATCTTAATTATTGGCTGTTAATAGCATTTTGAGCATTTTGAATAATCGCAGGATTAACAGTTCCAGTTGCCTGCAATGTATTGATGACAGTCGTTATCAATATGCGTGCACCTAAAATGACTCCGATGCCGACCACGATCCAAAGCAATTCATTGCTTCTTTTTTTGATCTCTTCAGGTTTGCCTTGAGCAAGGACGAATTGTAGACCAACCCACATAAGCATGATGACTCCAAAGATGACGGCTAAGTAACTGATCACTTTCATAAATGTAAGAATCAAATCACTGACTGAATTAACACCTTTGAGGGGGTTTGTAAGGGCAAATGACGTACCATTCGTAACACCTTGAGCTCCTCCAGATACAGGTGTCACCTGTTGACCACCTGCTGGGGATGTTGGAATAAGTGAATTATTATATTGTTGAACAGTAGGAGCAACATAACTAGCGTTTTGAGGTACACCAGAGACCGCTGAAGGTGAATTAGCTGTATTGATAGTATTCTGACTTGAACCAGAATATGGCACAGCGAACTGAGGAGCGGATTGTGGTGGTGTAGGCGCAGATTGTGAATTATCAGAAGTTGGAGTAGTTAATAACTGGAACGTACCAGAATTATTTTGAGCATAACCTGCTAGAGGCAACGAAAGTAGTATAACTAGCACAATTGAAGAAGTATATTTTTTAATAGTTGAAAAATTGGTCATGTTAATTTATTTCATTAAAAATTAATTAAGGATTCCCTAATAGTTTAGTAAACATGCCATTACCAGTGAGCCAATTTAGTAATTGGTAAACAATAAACCAAGCCGACAACATCACTAAAAAACCTATAGCGATTTTTGGAAAAATGTCTTTAGCTTTTTTACGATCAGCCTCTCTTCCTGTCATCAACAAAAAGCCGGCATAAGTAAAAAGGACAATAGCGGCAAATACGCCCAAAACCATACAAATATCTATAAGGTGCTGAACTTGCATCATTGCTCCGTTAAAATTACATGGTATATATCCACTTGGTATTGTCAGACCCGTTCCTGTTAAATCTGGCCCGTCACAAACTGTCACCTTAAATGTTGGTTGTGTTGGATCAGATATGCCGGTTGGCATAGTTAGATTCTGCGTAGTTTGAGCTGAGGCTACAGAGATTCCTCCTATAATTAAACTAAAAATAAAGATTTTTAAAAATTTCATATATTTATTGACTGACGGCTTGATTCAAAATTTGATTGTACTGCAAACCACCATCTTCTATAGCCTGGAAAGAAGACTTCTGACCAGTTGTAATAGATTCTACCATATTACCAAGTATGATAGCTGATTTGTTTGGGTCCGCATCTATCCAAGCCTTACTAACCAGAGCAGCATTATCAAAGACAGATAAATAGGGATCATTTGAACCTTGAGCGATGAGCCCAGTTAAAACTGGAGGCAAGTACATCGTATTCGCTAACGTTCCCAAATAGTTGGGCTGTGTCAAAATAGATAACACTTGATAAACGCCATTAGCGTTAGGTGTTGAACGAACGATAGAGAAACCGAACATACGACCATAATTAGCTTTGATTCCTCCGGTTCTAACTTGTGGCAACGGTGCTGCATCAAAATTTAGATTTGGATTCTTTGTACGAATATCAGATAATTCCGAGGCAAAGCCGAAATAAGTGGCTAAGTTGCCTGACAAAAATTCAGTTTTAGAATCTGACATACCGCGATTCCAAGAATAATTCGCATTTGTAGGATCAACAAATTGTGTGAAGAAATCAAAAGCTGGTTTTGGGCTGATTGTGGCAGCTGCACGAAGAGTCGTTCCGAGTATACCTTGCGCATCATAAGCTGTTATAGGATTGCCCAATTGTAATATGAGTGAGCCGAGTATCTCTCTGGCATTTTCTACGTTCGTGAAATCTCCAAGTGCTACAGCTGATTTTCTAATATTTCCATTAGAATCTTTTACGGTTATTTTCTGATTGAGACCAGTGAATTCATCCCAAAACTTTGGATAAGTCGCGACACCGGCAGTATTAAACATATCACGATTCCAGTACATAATTAGAGGATCAACAGTGAATGGCAAAGCTAGAATGCCATTTGTATTTGTATATATCTGTGCTTCTTGTATGTATGAATCTAAAAACGTTCTCGCAGGTAAAGCCGAATAAGGAATGAGAGCCAACTTATCTTCATGTGGCAAAATCATGTCTACTGGTATAAGTATGGCGTCTGGACCTGCTCCACGAGCCAAGGCTGCTATAAAATCTTGTGAAAAAGTTGCTGAACTTTCTTGTTTATAAGTAACTGAAACTGGAGTGGCCGAATTATTATTAATCCCTGACAAATAGTTATTAAACACATCAGCCGGAAATGTTCCCCAAATAGTCACTGATGGTAATTGATTGCTAGTACTGCTTGCGCCTTTGTACATTGCAAAAGCAACAACGCCTGCGATTATGAAAATAATGAATGAGCCTAAAGTTATGAATTGAAATTTGGACATATAATTAAATCAAAAAATCATTTTGCTAATATCAAACCATAATGATGATCCCCTGCGACAAATGATTGGTCCAGCTTGAAACCAGCTTTTTCAAATAGCATTTGAGCTTTCATTGCTGGAAATACTGTCTTTGGGCTCAAACTACTGCCAGCCTTCCAATCTATGACCATAACTTTTCCATTCGGCTTGAGTAATCTTTTTATCTCTAAAGCGAATTCTTCCGGTTTTTCTATTTGAAATAGAATATTTGAAGCTATAACTCTGTCGGCTATGCCTTCACGCAATTTTGTACCACCTATCTTTTCAGCGTTAGCCCAGATGACTTCGATATTACGCAGCCCTTGGTTAGCTCCAGCTGTTTTGATGCGTTCAAGTATTTCTTTCTGAACATCAACAGCGTAAACATGACCACTTGGACCAACTTTACGAGCTGATTCAATGGAATAAAATCCTGAACCCGCACCAAGGTCTACAACTTTCATACCTGTATTTAAACCGAGTTTTGATAGATTAACTGTAGGATCTGAGAACATGGCTATATTATAGCGCAATTATAAAAATACGCGCACAACTATGTTGGGGACAAGCTTAATACAATTATTTTAATGCTTGTTCTACAAACAAACTTTTATAGGCAGACAAGTGAAGCCAACTCATCACCTTCACGCAACTTCATAACACGCACACCTTGGGTAGCGCGACTGATGGTAGGGATTTCTTTAATATCAACACGGATGACCTGGCTGTTTTTTGACATAGCAATGATCTCCTCATCATCATCTGTAACAACCTTTGCTGCCATAAGAGGACCAGTTTTAGGTGTGACATTCATAGTCAAAATTCCTGAACCACCACGATTTTGGACTTTATATTCAGAAAGCTCCGTCTTCTTACCATAACCGTTAGCGCCCATTACGAATAAAGCGGGATTTTTAGCTTCTTTCGAAACCACATCGGCAGAGATAACTTCATCAGCCCCTTCCATTTTTCCATCTTTTCCTTTCTTCCCTTCAGCAAGTTTGATGACACGAACGCCGGCAGCGTTTCTTCCCATCTCACGAACATCTGATTCTTTGAAATGTATTGACTGGCCTTCTTTGGTAGCAATCATGACTTCCTCTCCTTTTGAAACAAAAGAAACTGACATGAGTTGATCACCAGCCTCTAGAGTTATAGCGATTAGCCCAGATCTACGAACATCTTTAAACTGTTCGGCTGAAGTTTTCTTGCCAGTGCCAAAACGAGTGATCATCATGAGTGCCAAGCCGGCAGCAGATTTCTTATCTTTTGGCATTGGCAAAATAGAAGTTATGCGCTCGCCATCAGCCAATGAAATAAAGTTCATGATGGATTTTCCACGAGTAGCGCGCTTTCCTTCTGGAATTTCAAACATCTTGATCTGATATGCTTTTCCACGATCACTGAAGAAAAGAAGGTCGTTGTGCGTTGAGGCATAGACTAGATGAGTAATGAAATCCTCTTCTTTTGTATCAAGGTCGACAACACCGACACCTCCACGCTTCTGCTTTCTATATTCAGAAGGGTCTGTGCGCTTGATGTAACCACCTTTTGTAAGGACAAGTACAGATTCCTCATCAGCAATTAGATCTTCTGCCTTGAACTCTTTTACACCATGCTTGATGATCTTCGTTCTGCGTTCATTGCCATATTTAGCCTTAATCTCTGTTAATTCTGTCTTAATGATTCCACGAATCTTCTTTTCACTATTCAAAATACTCTTCAATTCTTCAATGAGAGCTTGTACTTCAGCCAACTCGTCCAAAACTTTCTTACGCTCGAGGCCAGCGAGTTTGACCAAACGCATATCGAGAATCGCCTGAGCTTGGAGATCTGTAAATTTAAATTTCTTTATGAGACCATCTTTTGCCTCGACAGCATCTTTTGAACCACGAATAAGCTTGATAATCTCATCGATATGATCAAGAGCTTTCTTCAAGCCTAAGAGAATATGCTCACGTGCTTCTGCTGCATTCAAATCAAATTGTGTACGACGACGGATGACTTCTATGCGATGCTTGACGAATTCTTGCAAAATCGTCTTCAAGCCAAGAGTATGAGGAACACCATCAACTAGAGCAACCATGTTTACATGGAAAGCCTCCTCGAGCTGAGTATGTTTATAAATAAGATTCAAAACTTTCTCTGGGAATGAACCCTGCTTCAAATCTATAACGACGCGTATATCTTTATCTGATTCATCACGAAGACCACGAACTCCCTCTATGATCTTTTCGCGAACCAAATCAGCAATCTTTATGATTAGCTCATTTTTATTTACACGGAAAGGAATAGAAGTGATGATGATCTGATACTGACCTTTTTTATCTTCAGTGATTTCAGCTTCACCACGGACAACGATACCACCTTTACCAGTTGCATAAGCGTGATGAATATCTTTTTCACCATACATGACAGCGCCAAGAGGAAAATCAGGGCCTTTTATGAATTGCAAAAGATCTTCTGTCGTCGCATCGGAGTTATCAACCATATATGTAGTCGCATCAATAACTTCACCGAGGTTGTGAGGAGGAATGTTCGTGGCCATACCGACAGCGATACCCAGCGTTCCATTCAAGAGTAAGTTCGGAACTGCTGTTGGCAAAACTGTTGGTTCTTTTTTCGTACCATCGTAGTTTGGATGAAAATTAACAGTATCTTTATCGATATCACGAAGGAGTTCGCCAGCGATGCGAGACATGCGTGCCTCTGTATAACGCATAGCAGCTGCTGGATCACCATCGACTGTACCGAAGTTACCTTGACCTTGAACGAGCGGATAACGCATCGTGAAATCCTGTGCCATCTTCACCATAGAATCATAAACTGCTACATCACCGTGCGGGTGGTAGTTACCGAGAACATCACCAACAACGACTGCTGACTTACGGAATTTCGCAGAGGCAGTGAGGCCTTTTTCATGCATAGCATAAAGGATGCGTCTGTGAACAGGTTTCAAACCGTCACGAACATCTGGAAGAGCGCGGTCTGTGATAACTGACATCGCATAGTCGAGGAATGACTCACGCATTTCAGTCGTGATTGAGCGATGTTGTATACCGTCTGCTATTGGACGAAGTGGAATTGATGGGTCGATGTCTGATTTCTTAGCCATGATGGGATAAAAATAATTAAATTTGTCTATATATTATAGCATTTTTAAGTGTTTACCACACCTTGACATAGGAATAAATTGAGTGTTAAATGCAAATAAGTAGAAGAATTTTGTAAAAACTGAACATTCAAAAAAAAGGGGGTGCTAATTGAAAATTATATTCGTGGTTGCTTGCGATTTAGCTCGCGACCCTAATGGTTACATTGTAGTCGGTCCAGAAACTAAAATTGCCTGTGATCGAGCAGTAGAAATTGTAAAATCTTCCACCGAATCAATAATAGCCGCCACAGCTGGTGAGACAAAAACAATAGATGGTAATGTTTACATGGCACATGTTATGAGGAATTACCTTCGTAGCAAGGCGCCAGATAATATTCATGTTGTTATAAGACGGGCTCAAGTATTCAATACCAGCGGTGAAATGGAGGCATTGGCAAAATTAATTGTCGATTTTGATAACATCGACACTGAGATTACGCAAATTACACTTGCCGTCAAATGGTGGCATGCCCCACGCTCATGGTGCCTTTGCAAATACTGGCTTTGGAAAAATCGCCTGAAAATACCAGTGAAAATAAGCTGGTGCCATTCAACCATGAACTGGATGGTCATTCCGGAAATCGGTGCGATAATTAAAAACGCATGCCGAATTCTGATTTTTGGAAGATAAACTCTGGCCTTTCAAACCCAACTAAGAAGTTGGGTTTTTTATTTGCTTGGAGTCACCTGCACATCGACATAAGTTACTTTTCTAGGAGTGAAAAGTAAATCCTTTATGTCACCAAAGAAACCACCAACACTAGCAGTGAGAGACTGAGCTGGTGTTCCAGCTTTTGCGACAGCATTTGCTACAACTTGACCGGCGTTATTACTAACACCCGTGAGAGAAGCGACCCAAAAGACAAAAATTATAACAGTTAAACCTAAAGCAGAACCAAAGGCAATTTGTTTTCTTATGTGTTCAGGCTTTGTGCGTAAATGCTCAATATATGATTGGATAGTCATATTAATAGTTTAACCCTATTCTTTCTCAAGTACAACTACTTCCGCATCCTTACCTTCTAGATCTTTCTTCTTCAAAGTAAGCTTTGGTTCTGGTTTTGGATTCTCACCAGCTTCTTTTAAGAAAATCTTCAAAGCATCCTTATTACCCAAATCTCCATAATGCATAGGAATGATCAATTTTGGCTCAAGTGAAACCGCGAGTTTATAGGCTTTTGAAGCATTAAGAACGCCATCGCCACCAATTGGTACAAAAAGTATATCTATACCATCAACTCCTTCATCGGCTTCTTTTGGCAAAGCTTCTTGATCAATAGCACCGAGAAAACAAATATTCATACCTTCTAGAGCAACTGAGTAAATAGTATTGATTCGTTTTTCGCCATCATAATTTGAAACTGAACCAAAACCTTTTATAAAAACTCCTTTAACTTCATATTCGCCGGGGCCTGTTATTGAAAACGGTTTTTTCTCTCCAAAAGTCACCTGATCAACACCGTTCATGTCAGGATGATTTATAGACGATAAAACAATGTCTGCACCAAATTTTGCAGGCTTTAATTTTGAATCTTTTGAAATCGGGTTAAAAGCAAGGATAGTGTCACCGAATGAGACTTTGAAGGATTCTCCTCCGAGATAAGTGATAATCATAGTAAATGTATATTAACAAAATATATATTTTTATAATACTTGACTTTTACTGAAATAGATGATATTTTACAAGTTGAAACTTTTGAACCGGTTAAAAACTCATTATGAGCCCTTTGCTCATAATTGGGATTAACCAGAAAAATTATAATAGTATGGACCCAAAACAAACCATCCTCGTGGTCGAAGATGATTACCAACTCCGGCCTCTGATTGCTGCCTTCTTGGGTAGTATTTGTAACGTGATGACGTGCACAAATGCCGAGGAAGGTATTCGCCTCATCGAAAGCGAAAAATTTATGTTCGATCTTGTCTTGACCGATTATGATTGCCCTAACCCGGAGTCTGGTGGTCATGTCATTGCGACGGCACATAAACATCTTCCAAACGCCTCACTCATCATTATGACTGGTGGCGAGTATGATGAAGAAGTCCTTCGTCAGATGCACAATATTGACGATTACCTCCACAAACCATTCAAGCCGGAGGAGCTCATTTCCATTATTGGAAAACATTTGGCACAATAGGCTATGTATCACAACCTAGCCACACCACCCCCAGAGGATTCAATTCTCTGGGCGGTTTTTTATTGCTGGATTTAGCCAGCTTTTACTAGACAAATCTTGGATAATACGTTATTCTCTTCCCTATCGGCATTTGGCCGTTTTTAGTTCGGTTCGTTCATTATTAACTTCGTGTTATCCCGCAATCACCAAACCGCCGTGGGGCGTTTAATAATTTAAAAAGCGGAGCGCGAAAAACAAAATATGTTTAAAAAAATAAAAGATTCGTTCGCAAGTAAGAGTGACGCAAAGGACACAAAAGGTAAGACTCAGATCGAAATGACTGATGATGAGTCTCATGAGGCTAGTATTATCGCTAAGAAAAATGAAGCGATGATCCTAACTGATGCCCAGAAGACAACAGTCATGGGCAAGATGATTGGTTCTATGAAGAATCCTCCACAGATCGGTGATTTGGTTGAGGGCCCAGTTATAGCTATCGAGAAGTCATCTATCTTCATTGATTTGACTCCATTCGGCACAGGTATCATCTATGGCCGTGAATTTATCGTAGCTCGCGACGTTATCAAGAAGATCAACATTGGCGACACCATCGCTGCCAAGATCGTTGATAACACACATCCAGAAGGTTATTACGAACTTTCTCTCAAGGAAGCTCGTCAGGCCCTGATCTGGAGTGAAGCTGAAAATGCTATCAAGGAAAAGAAAGTTCTCGACATTCTCGTTAAAGAAGCAAACAAAGGTGGTCTTCTTATGGAATGGCAAGGTATCGTTGGTTTCCTACCTGCTTCACAGTTGAAGGGTGAACACTATCCAAAGGTTGGTGATGGAGATAAGGATAAAATCTTGGATGAGCTACGCAAGCTCGTAGGCACACGTCTCTCAGTTTCTATAATCACAGCTGATCCAAAAGAAGGTAAGCTTATCTTCTCAGAAAAAGGCGGTGAATCAAAGGAAAAAGAGAAGATCGTCAGTAAATATGAAGTTGGCGATGAAGTTGATGGAACAGTCACTGGTGTCGTTGATTTCGGTATCTTCGTTAAGCTTGAAGAAGGTCTAGAAGGTCTAGTCCATATATCTGAGATTGACTGGGGACTTGTTGAAGATCCAAAGTCATTCGTTAAGGTTGGTGCAAAGATCCGCGTCAAAATCATCGAGGTTAAAGAAGGCAAGATTTCCCTCTCTATCAAACAGCTCCGTCCAAATCCATGGAGTCTAGCTTCAAAGAAGTACAAGAAAGACATGCCTGTCAGCGGCGTTATCATCAAATTCAACAAGCACGGTGCTCTCGCTTCTATCGAAGAAGGAGTTGCTGGTCTCGTTCATGTTTCAGAGTTTGGTTCTGAGGAAAAACTTCGTAAGGCTCTTGAGCTTGGCAAGACTTATCCTTTCAAGATAACTGTGTTCGATCCAAAGGAACAAAAAATGGCTCTAGCATTTGCAGGACCAAAGGCGTAATTAGTAAATTTAAGGTCACAAAAAACAAAAAGAAAAAGCTGCCAGAGATGGTGGCTTTTTCTTTTGATAAGTGGTAATTTAAAATTTGAAACGCAAGAAAACACAGCAAACTTAAAATATGAAAACAAAGATTGGTTCCCGAAAGTCGGCTCGCAAAAATCTGGTTAACAAAAAACCGAAAGAGTCCCTCACTGAACTACTTATAAGCGCCATAAGAAAATACTCTAAGGGACCACATTTCCCTAACGGGGTATTAATAATAGATCTTAAGTCGTTAGCGCTAATCGGGCATTCCGAAATGCGTCAATGGGCACGAGCGTATTTAAAGAGAAGACCCCTCAACTCATTCCAAGCAATACTTTGTGATCCGATTCCTCCGGACGTGACAAGAATCGGAATCCGCAAGCATTAATCAATCAATAACTAAGCATCAAGCTGACGCATGTCGTCAGCTTTTTTATTACTCCGTATTTGCCAAATTTGTTGCTCTTTCCCTGCCGTCCTTAACCCAGAGCTCAACAACTTCTATCGCCTTCTTCGCCATCTTTTTTAATTCTTTCAATTCTTCATCTTTGAATTTTCCAAGGATAAACTTTTCGATCTTATCATCACCATGAGGAACTTTCGCCACACCCTTCGCTGTCGGAGCCGCTGTGCCGATACGCAGACGAGGAAAGGCTTCAGTTTTGATAGATTTTATGACAGATTCCAAACCATTGTGACCTCCAGAACTTTTATTATAAGAGATCTTCATGCGACCGAGCGGAAGCTGGAAATCATCATAGATAACAAGTAGATCATCAGCGGTTATCAGCTTAAGTTTTGCATTCTTTTTGGTCTTCACTATTGGCGCCAATGACTTTCCAGAAAGGTTCATGAAAGTCTCCGGTGCTACAAAAAGGACTTTTTCTTTTCCAACTTTTCCTTCTACTGTTAAAGCGTTAAGTTTCTTATCAAATTCGAATTCATCTTTAGAAAATTCTTTTGAGAGTGCGTTCAAAATAATTCGTCCAGTATTATGGCGAGTATTTTCGTATTCAGATCCTGGGTTGCCTAGTCCGGCGATTATATAAGACATGGTTTTTAAAATTATTTTTATGAGTCCAGTATAACTTAAAGACAATCTAAAGCAAAAATTGTACAAAAATCACCAGAACATTCTATTTCCTCTTGTGTCAAATAGCTTTTGGTAGTACAATGACGCACATGAACACGGAAAATAATTCTATTTGGCATTCTATCCTCGAATGGATCAAAGTTATCGTCATCGCCCTCGTTATCGCTTTCCCTATACGTTGGTATGTTGCTGAACCTTTCATCGTAAACGGAGCTTCCATGGATCCAACCTTCGCTACAGGCCAATTCCTCGTAGTCGATAGACTAACTTATGATTTTAAAAAACCTGCACGCGGCGACGTTATAATTTTTGAATACCCAAATGATCCAAGCACTTACTTCATAAAACGTATTATCGGTCTTCCAGGAGAAACAGTTAATATAAACAACGGGAAGGTCACTATCATAAATAAAGATAATCCTAATGGTTTTATCTTAAATGAACCATATCTTTCAGCAGACCATCTATCTTATGATACATCATCTAGAACTCTAAATCCGACCCAATATTTCGTTATGGGCGATAACAGAGCGGAAAGTTTTGATTCACGAGCATGGGGGCCAGTTGAATCACACTTCATCATTGGTCGTCCGATAATTCGCATGCTACCAATCCAAACCCTTTCACTTTGGCCTGGACAAGAGTCACAATAAACTAATATGAATACAAAACATAAAAAACCTCAAGACAGTAAATTTCTTCCTTACGAACATTTGGATAAAATCGGCGAGGTCAGTGTTTACTATGGTTTCAGCCCGATGAAGAGCCCTGCTATCACTAAAGCAGACTTAGACGCAGCTAAAGACATCATGGACGGAGATGATATAGACGATGAAACCGAAAAACACGGACGCCTTCCACTGCATGCTGAAGAGAAAATAGCGCTCATTCGTTCATACCACGAAGCTGGCTGGCACACCCTGCCACAACCAGCAATGCTTTACTTTAAAGATGCTTTCCGTGGATCTATTAAAAAGAGCGGCTACCATCGTTACGCTGATTTAGAGATCATCGGTTCATCTGGATCTATCGCTGAAGCAACTCTCATCCAAACTGCCCGTGCAATGCTGGCAGAAGAAGGCTACTCTGACACCGCTGTTGAGATAAACTCAATCGGTGACCGTGACTCTATTGCCCGCTTCACTCGTGAGCTAACTTCATATTACAGAAAAAATATAAACGAGATGACCCCAGAGGCACGACAGATGTTCAAGAGGGATCCATTTGAATTGCTTTCATACCATGATGAGTCATGCACCGAACTAAACTCAAAAGCACCAAGATCAATGGATTTCCTTTCTGAGAGTAGTCGTCGTCATTTAGAAGAAATCCTTGAATACTGTGAGACGCTTGGTATTCCCTACAATATAAATAATAGCCTCATAGGAAATCGTAAATATTGCACTGAAACTATCTGTGCTATCATAAATAACAACATCAATTCAAAGAAAAAAGAACAACGCCTACTGGCTATCGGCGTACGCTACAACGGTCTAGCAAAACGTCTAAACATGAAGCGTGATGTCCAAGGTGTTGGTATGTCTATACTAATAAAAGAAAATAGCCCAGCTCTAAGAAAAACCGTAAAGAAGATGAAGCGTCCAATTGCATCTTTCGTACAGCTCGGCATAGAATCAAAACTCGCTTCTTTGAGCGTCATAGAGCATCTCCGCCAATCAAAGATTCCCCTTTATCTTTGTCTAGCAAAAGATCGCTTAACCGCACAAGTTTCCGCAAATGAAAAATTCCACATGCCCTACACTATCGTCATGGGCAAAAAAGAGGCCGTAGAAAAGACTGCTATTGTCCGTAACACAGATACTCACGCACAGAATGTCGTCTCTCTTGAAGAACTGCCAAAGTATATGAAGAAAGTCGAGGCGGATTATTAGAAGTAGTTTCTAGTGACATTTAAATTAAAATCAAGATGAATGAAGTTGTTGTAGTAAATGAAAAAGATGAAGTCATTGGAACCATGCCTCGAGATAAAGCGCACAGAGACGGAACTCCTCATCGTATTGCTGTTATATATTTAGAAAATGACAAAGGAGAAATTCTAGCTCAAATACGTAAAAACGGAAGAACTGATCATTCAGCTGCAGGACATCTTGATCCAGGTGAATCATATCTGGATGCAGCAAAAAGAGAATTAAGAGAAGAACTTGGTGTTGAAAATATTGAATTAAAAGAAATTGGTACTGGAAAATCTTTAGATGTAAACGAACTAAAAGGTATTCGTGTTACTCATGTATTTAAAGTATTTGTAGCAAAGGCAGAGCCAAAAGAACTTCAAAAGGAAGAAGTCTCTAGTGTCTATTGGAAAAAACCACTGGAAATATTAAAGGAAATGGAAAATGATAAAGACGACAAATTCACAGGCGGTTTCAAAGCTTCATTGAAAGTCTATCTTCAAAACATTAAATAATTAACTGGGTCACAAAAATGCGTGAAATTGAAATCAAGGCGAAATTAAAAAATAAGGCTCAAGTGATGAAAAAACTGAAAGCACTTGGTTGTGAATTTTCTGCACCAATTACTCAAGAGGATTCTGTTTATACAAAGAATGTAGGTACTTTGGAGATGTATAGAAACAATGAGGCCTACCTACGTATTCGCATAAAAAATGTTGTTGAAACACTTTTTACTTTTAAGAAAAAAGGTGTGAACGATCTAGATTCGATTGAACATGAAGTTACCATAAATCTAAACAAGAGATGGAGCAGGCACTTTTCCATATGGGTTATAAAAAAGCCATGGAAATAGATAAGACCAGGACAATCACCCACTTTGATGGTTGTGAGATCTGTATTGATGAAGTTAAAAGACTAGGTTCATTCATTGAAATGGAGAAATTAACCAATGAAAAGGGCGACGCTCAAAAGATCCAAGATGAGCTGTTTAAATTCTTTAAAACAATTGGTATCGATAAAAAAGACCGAGTCATGCATGGTTATGACATTTTGATGTTACAAAATAGAGTAAAAGATTCGAGCCATGATATAATTTGACCATATGAATTTCATAAATCTATTTGAAATAGTGGTTTGTATTCTGATTATTTACTATCTATTAATTTTTATCCTTAATAAATTTGAAAAAAATATTCATCTTCCAAAAATTTCACTTTTAAATATAAGCGCAAAAACACTTGATTACAAAAAAAGCATAAGACTGTCTCTATCTTTTTACCTTGTTTTGATTTTAATATTACTATCACCAATCCTTATACCAATAATTATATCACCAACTCTAGGTCATAATTTATTTAACATTGATTTAAATAAAATATTGGCAACAGTGGTTGGAGTTATTGTTGGTATAGCTAGTATTTTCTTTGCAAGTAATGGTAAAAAAATATGGCAATAGGACAGTCGAAATTAAAAATCAATATATTAATAACAATCGAAGTTATTTCTCTAATAATATTCTTTACAACTTTTCCATTAATAATATATTGTAATACTATTGGAGGTTGCACTGGGTAATCAGCACTTATCTTCCATAATACTGGTTCGGACATCGTCCCAAGTTCTGGACCAATAGCATTTGCACCTAAATAAAAGCTGTGTTATCCTATTTACCTATGATAAACGTAGATATAACACGCAACCCAAACGAGAACGCCCTTGGTGTCCTCCGCCGTTTTACAAGAAAAGTCCAGAGTTCTGGCGTCATCAACCGCAAGCGTTCATTACGTTATGCTACGCGTGTCCAATCTCCTTATAAGGTCAAGCAAAAGACTCTAAAAGCTATCGCTCGCAGAGCCGCTCTCGCAGAATTGGTCAAACAAGGCAAGGCTCCAGTCAAACCAGAACGTGGTGGCCGTAAATAGAAAAATGATTGCAGAAAGCAATTTCACATTAATAAATGAGACGCGCGGTTCAATACCGCGTATTTCATTTGAGGAAATAAAAGACGCTGTTTTAGGTAGAGATTATAAGCTGAATCTTATCATTACCACTTCAGCCAAAATCAAAAAGTTAAATACCATTTACAGAAATAAAGAGCATGCTACAGATATTCTGAGTTTTCCTCTATCAGAGAACGAAGGTGAGATTTATATTTCAATAAAAGAAACTAAAGAAGAGGCTAAGAAATTTAACCGACCATATGAAAATTTCTTTGCTTTCCTATTCATCCATGGTTGTACACATTTGAAAGGACACGACCATGGCGCTATAATGGAGGGTATAGAGGTGAAGATACGCCAAAAGTTTGGCATATAGAGCTTCTGCCCCAAAATGTCTAAAAATATAATCACTGGCATAGATGTCGGAACCTACCATATCAAGGTGGTCATTACTGACGCCAACGAAAAAAACGAAAAGGGACTGCCCAAGATCATTGGCGCCGGAATAGCTGAAAGTCATGGCCTACGCCATGGTTATGTCACAAACGTTCAAGATGTAGCAGATAGTATAAAGAAAGCCGTCTCACTCGCTGAAGAAAAAGCTGGAGTTAAGGTAAAAAAAGTCTTTGTAGGTGTTAACGGCATAGGTCTTGGAGGGGTAACTGTCACTAGCTCAGTTATGACTTCCCGCGCTGACGCAGAGATTACACACGTAGACATTGAAAAACTTCAAGATCAATGTGAAAAAGATATCCCTAGAAGCTCTATAGCCAACAGACGAATTATTTATAATATACCGATTAATTATTCCATAGATGGAATACCTGCACTCAGTAATCCTATCGGCATGTCTGGTAATAAAATAGAGCTCACTACCCTCTTCATAACTTGTTTAGAACATCATGTAGCTGATCTCATTCAAGCAGTCAACGAAGCAGGTTTACAAGTTCAGGACATCATGGCGTCCCCTATCGCCGCTGGCTTTGTCACACTTTCAAAATCACAAAAGATTGCAGGTTGTGTACTAACAAATGTTGGAGCCGAGACTCTATCTATTGCTGTCTTCGAAAACAATATTCCAACATCTCTAGAAGTATTTCCAATAGGTTCGACTGATATAACAAATGATATTGCTTTAGGGCTAAAAGTCCCACTAGAGGAGGCAGAGCAGATAAAGATAGGTGCCATCACTGGTAGCTCATATCCTCGTAAAAAACTTGAAGAAATAGTTTCTGCGCGCATTTCAGATATGTTTGAACTTATCGAAGCACATTTGAAAAAGATTGGCAGAAACGGACTTCTTCCTGCAGGTATCATCATCACTGGCGGAGGATCCGGTGTTCATTCTATAGATGATATGGCAAGAATAGCTCTCCGACTGCCTTCACGCATCGGCTCAATCAGTGAAACCAGTACAAAGACATCTTTCAAAGATGGCACCTGGGCAGTAGCTTACGGCTTATGTATTTGGGGTCTCCACACTGAAGACGGTTTAGAGATAGACGGTACTAAGATATTCTTCAACAATCTCTGGAAAGCAATAACTCGTTGGATAAAACAATTTTTGCCTTAGTCATAGCTGATCAATCAATAAACATGGTATTACCTGGACATTTAGCTGGAGGATATTTGGCAGCAACGGCGCTAATAGCTGTTTTTCATCCAGATCTTTCGACTAGTCAAATAAATTGTCTTTTAATTATCGGCACACTCGCTGGTGAGCTTCCTGATATTGATTTGATATTTTTCAATTTAGCACATAGAAAAAATCAGAACATTGAAAGCCACCGGAATTATTTAACTCACATGCCTTTGTTTTGGATCTTGATTAGCATGATCATCGTAAGTGTTGGTTTTATTTTTAATTCAGTTTTTATTGAATATTTGGGTTGGATTACACTGGCTGGAACCTGGAGCCACTTAATTCTTGACTCAATTGAATATGGTATATCATGGTTAGCACCTATATCTAAGAAAAATTTTGCGATCAAGAAAAATATACATAAAGAAGATATCATATATAGGCAAGGTTCCCTCTTACAACATTTCCATTTTATAACTACAACCTATTGGAAAACTACAACTATATGGATTGAAATTTTAGTTTCAATCACGGCTCTTACAGTCTTCTTTAAATCATTCTAAGTAAATTTAATAACACATATATTGGCGCATGAAAATACCTTGCGCAGTGCCTATAACTTGGTATGATACAAGGACTTTTAATACCACCCGTAATTCTACTCACATGCCACACATCACTCCAGAAATCGAGACATTTGCCCGCATAAAGGTCCTAGGTGTTGGCGGTTCAGGTCGCAACGCAGTCAACCACATGATCAGCGCAAAAGTTAAAGGTGTTGATTTCATCGTCGTTAACACAGATGCCCAAGATCTTCATGGTTCTCTCGCAAAAAAGAAAATACACATTGGTAAAAATCTTACACGCGGACTTGGTACTGGCATGAATCCCGACCTAGGTCGTCGTGCGGCTGAAGAAACTCGCGATGAGGTTCAAGATGCCATCAAGGGTGCAGACATGGTATTCGTAACTTGTGGCTTAGGTGGTGGAACCGGCAGTGGTGCTTCTCCTATGGTTGCTCGCATAGCCAAAGAGCTTGGTTGTCTAACTGTTGGTGTCGTCACAAAGCCTTTTTTCTTCGAAGGACGCCAGCGTTCTCGTATCGCTGAAACAGCGCTCGACGAACTCAAAAAGGAAGTTGACGCTATCATAGTCGTTCCAAATGACCGCCTTCTTTCTACTGTTGGAAAAGATACTACTGTTAAGAACGCTTTCTCAATGTGTGACGAGATTCTACGCCACGCTGTCGAAGGTATCTCTGACCTCATCACAACTCCAGGTTTGATCAACATCGACTTCGCTGACATCAGAACTGTTATGGAAAATGCTGGATCAGCACTCATGGGTATCGGTTCTGCTACTGGTGAAAATCGTGCCATTGAAGCTGCCAAGGCTGCTATCAACAGTCCACTCCTCGATGTTTCTATCACTGGTGCTAAAGGCGTACTCTTCTCTATTGCTGGCGGTGAAGACCTCACAATGTTCGAAATTCAAGATGCAGCTAAAGTCATTACTGAATCTATCGATCCTGAAGCTAAAATCATCTTCGGTACAGTTAAAGACGATAAGCTCAAGAAGAACGAAGTTCGCGTCACTGTCATCGCTACTGGTTTTCCAGAGAGTGCTTCGATCAGAAGTTCATCTAATACTTCCCTAAATCAAGAATCGCCTATCAGTGCCCTTTCTAAGAATTCATCTGAGAGAGCTGCTAGCAAAGGTGGTCTAGCTAGTTCTGCTGGTAAAATCTTCAATACTCTTTCAGCTAATTCATCAAATGAAGGTCGTGACGTTCGCAAAGAAACACCTGCTCCAAAATCGACTGATTCAATTATCCGCAAAGAAGTGAAGCCAGAAACAAATGACGATGACGATTGGGGCGCAGTTCCGGCTTTCCTCCGAAGATCTCGATTGAAATAAATTATGTTGTACGACCTAGCAATCATCGGCGGTGGACCAGCTGGCGCAGCTGCAGCAGTCTACGCTGCTCGCAAGCGTCTAAGGACAGTAGTTATAACCAAAGACTGGCTCGGTCAAAGTAATGTCTCAGAAAAAATAGAGAACTGGGTTGGTACTATCGCTATATCTGGTTTTGAATTATCAAAATCACTAGAAAATCACGCAAAAGCGTATGGTAAAGACATTATTGATTTCAAGGAAGGAGAAGTTGCTGTCAAAGTCTCAACGATCAATGATCAAGGTTCAATTAAAAACATTTTTACTATCACAACAAATAAGGATTCATACTCTGCAAAAGCCGTCTTGATCACATCAGGCAGTCGCAGACGACCATTAGGAGTCCCCGGTGCAGATACTTATGAACATAAGGGTTTAACCTACTGTGCTACTTGCGACGGACCACTATACGATGGTCAGGATGTGGTAGTTGTAGGTGGTGGCAACGCGGGCTTTGAGAGCGCTTCGCAGCTCCTTGCTTATTGTAAAAGTGTCACCTTGCTTAGTCGTAGTGAATACAAGGCTGATCCAGGAACGATTGAAGCAGTTTCAAAAAATCCTAAATTCAAAGGCATAGAGTTCGCTATACCAAAAGAAGTCAAAGGAGACAAATTCGTGACTTCTATTATATATACTAATAAAAATTCAGGAAAAGATTTTGAGATAAAAACCACGGGAATATTTGTTGAAGTTGGCTCTATTCCTAACACCGATTTTGTTAAAGATATTATTAAATTAGATAAATATAATCATGTTGTTACTGACCCCAAAGATCAGAGGACTTCCGTAACTGGCATCTGGGCAGCAGGAGATGTTACTGATGGCTTGTACCATCAGAATAACATCGCTGCCGGTGACGCAGTGAAGGCAGTTGAAGATATTTATCTTTGGTTGAATGCGAAGTAATTAGTTACACTTCCCCCATAATCCCCTTTTAGCATTTTTTGCTTCTAATTTCATCCGCTTTGAATTGTTTTTGATACTGATATGGATTCTTTTCATTGAAGGTATACTCATAGGCAAATCCTTCCTTAATTAGAAACTCATTTACAAATAGGTTGGTTGTGGAGGAATCATTCGGATCGACCAGACGAATATACGCAAGTAATCTGCCGTACATATCAACTCTTTCATAATTAGGATTCAAAGTAATTGACACACTTTTGTTTGTTAATAATTTCTTGGTTTCCGTTGAGGCTTCTGGACCATAACATTCTACTGGTCTTCTAGGATCTACAACTTCCGGTGTATTTATGCCAAGCAAACGAATTGTAATAACATGCCCTGAAATCAGGGTTTTAACAGTATCTCCATCAACCACATCAGTTACTGGATATAATTTTTGCGGATCAATAGGTACAGCCTCTGCCCAAGATATATATTTCTTTTGAGCTGTTACAAGATTACTTTTCTGATAAATAATCCAGAATATCATTCCAATAATTAAAACAATTCCACATGCACACAAAACAGCTAACAAAATAATCTTTTTGTAATTACTCACTTTTTATTTAATTTTACTTAATGACGATATAGAGTTGGCAGACTCTTCCTTAAAAAACAGAATAGCATAAAAATATTTCGTCGCCTATTAATAATCTTTAGAGACCTTTTTATACGTATCTCTAAAAGGTATTCCCTTTTTTGATAGTTTAATAGCTTCTTCAGCAGCGTAGATTTCCTTAGTCATTGCTTGCTCACACTTTTCTTTATTAATGACCAACCCAGTAAAGACAAGTGACATTACGGATAAGGATTGCTTGGTTATGTCCAAAGCTTTCATCGTTGACCCTTTTGTTAATTGAAAATCACGATGATACCCAGAGATAAGATTGCTTGTTATATTTTTTATCTCAAATTCAAGAGAAACTATAGTATGATGCTTTGCTCTGATAAGTTCTAAAACATCAGGATTTTTCTTGTGAGGCATGATCGAGCTACCAGCACAAAATTCTTTAGGCAATTCAAAATACCCAAATTCAGATAAACTAAACAAAATCATATCGGACGCCATTCGGTTCAAATCACCAGTGATCAGCGACAATACATGTATGATGGTCGACTCGAATTTACCACGACTTAATTGCGCATATATTGGATTTTCTTGAACAGCCTTGAATCCTAAAAGTTTTGCTGTGTATTGTCTATCAAGTTTAAGAGGAACGCCATAACCTGCACCTGTGCCAAGTGGCGATTGGTCTATTAAATCAAGAGTGGAGTCAATAACTTTTATATTATCATTCATAGAGTCAATAAAAGCTGTTGCCCATAGCTTTATTGACGAAGGCATCGCCTTTCTAGTATGAGTATATCCAGGAAATCCTACTTTTCCATATTTATTTGAAAAGACTTTCATGCCAGCCGAGAAAGTTTTGACTAGCTTTTTACAATCTTGCAACTCATCTTTTTCATAAAGTCGTAAAGCTGTGAGCACTTGATCATTTCTTGATCTGGCAGTATGTATTTTCTTTCCTACATCACCAAGTTTTTTAGTTAAATAATTCTCAATTGCAGTATGACAATCTTCATCTTCCTCTGCGATTTTAAACTTACCATCTTTGTCTAATACAATAATATTTTTCAACTCATGAACTATCTGATTTACCTCCTTAGATTTCAGGATGCCAATCTTACCAAGCATCTTGGCATGTACTATTGAAGCTAGACAATCGTATTTCACAAGCTTTTGGTCGAGTATATAATCATCTCCAACAGTAAACCTCTCGATTGCCTCGTTGAATTTATAATCTTTATTCCAGAGTTTCATAAAATAATACTAGCATATTTTGAGTACTAGATTCGGCGGAAAGGGAGGGATTTGAACCCTCGAGGAGCTTGCGCCCCTGCAGGTTTTCGAAACCTGTGCCTTCAACCACTCAGCCACCTTTCCGTTGGTGAGTATTTACCATAACATTTTTTAACGTTTTGTAAATTGAAATAAATATGATAGTATCTTTTCACTGGCCCTATCGTCTAACGGTTAGGACATCGCCTTTTCAAGGCGGTAATCGGGGTTCGATTCCCCGTAGGGCTACATGAAATTCATAGGCCGAGGTTGGCAATATACAGTCTACGACCTTGGTAATGGTCGAGTTCTCAAAAAATACAATACCCGTTCTCAGGGTTATTGGATTATATTTAAACAATGCTTTCCATATATCAATTATCCTCTCTGGAAAATCCCAAAGTATTATGAAGGCTGTAAAAAGACCGCGCTCGATTCAATTAAAAAAATCCAGAAAACTTCGGTTGATCTAGCGCTTTTTGGTAATCCAAAAATAATTAACGACCTAGACTATGAGCAAGATAAAGTTATTCCGCTTTTGATTCATTTCAAAACACTTTCAATTGAGAATGGAAAAGATTTGATTAATAAATTCATTGATCTTAATTTGATACTCATAAAAAATCGACTGATGGACAAAAGTTTTCTTATAGGAAAAAACTACGGTATCGATAATAACGGCAAGATTATACTAACTGATATTGGTGAACTCTATTCCGCAGAGACAAGCATTAAAAGGCAGATTGAATTGAAGCCGTGGAATATATACTATGTGACTTCAACAATACCAAGAAAGTTCCGTAAATACTTTGTAGAACAGATGAACCTACGCATCAAATTTGAATAAGTCCACCCTCCTCGCTATTTCCGCCTACCTATGCTACTATGTTCGTTCTAGTGGAAATAGCTCTAAATCGTCGAATTTCTTCAAATTAAAACAATAAATCAAATGACAGGTACAATTAAGACTCTTACAGACAAAGGTTTCGGTTTCATTGCTCGCGAAGGCGAAGCAAAGGACCTCTTCTTTCACTCAAACGATCTTTCAGGCGTTACTTTCAATGAACTCCAGGTTGGCGACAAGCTCAACTTCGAAGTAGTTGATGGCCAGAAAGGACCAAGTGCAAAGAACGTTACACGTGCATAATTAACTTTCGCTTCACTGCGAAATTGATTCGGCATCGTAAATCAAAAGACCACCTTCGGGTGGTTTTTTGATCCTATAAACTAATTTTTATCTACTCAAAAGATATACTGCGACTATACCAAGAACCAAACCAGCTGATTGAGTGAGTGTTAATTTTTCATTAAATACCAATAGTCCAATTAAGATTGTTGCAATTAAACTTAGTACTGACCAAATAGCACCGACTACTGAAAGTTGATTCTTTTGAAATATTGCTGGTAACCATGAAAGTGTTCCAAGAGCATATATTCCTAATATGATAAGAATATAGGATAGACTAGGTGCTAAAGCAAACTTTTTTGATAAAAATTCTCCGAAAGCAAAAAATAATGCTGAGATAATCAACCAAGCTAGAGCAGGAATTGAAAGAATTATATTCATGTGAATTATTCTAACACATACTCCAACTGTTTCTTATCCAGATCAGCCGAAACTGCCTTAAACTTTACCTTATCACCAAGCGTAAAAACTTTACCTGTCTTTTCGCCGATGATTGAATAAGATTTCTCATTGAAAATATAATAATCATCTCCAAGTGAACGCATACTGACCATGCCTTCAGACTTACTTTCATTTTCCTCAACATACATTCCCCACTTTGTTACGCCAGTGATAGTGCCCTCAAAAACTTTGCCTAGACGCTCACTCATGTACTCAACTTGCTTCAATTTCTTCGACTCGCGCTCAGCCTCAGAAGCACTGATCTCGCGACGAGTTGAACTTTCGGCAATATGTTGGAAAGCAACTATGTCTTTATCGCCAAACGGCTCGTTGTGAAGGTGTTTTGCAAGTACACGATGAACTAGGAGGTCTGGATAACGACGAATTGGCGAAGTGAAATGTGTATAGAAATCAAAAGCCAAACCAAAATGGCCAACATTTTTAGTTGAGTAAATAGCCTTTTGCATTGATCTTAATATAGCCGTTCTTATCAAATTTTCCTGAGGCTTACCTTCTATCTGTTCCAAGAGATCATTCAAACCGTGAGCTGTAACGACCCCGTCTTTATCAGCACGCAAATCAAAACCTAAAGCTTTTACGAATAAAGCCAGGTTCTTGATCTTATCCTTATCTGGCGCATCGTGGATTCTATAGATAGCACCAGTATCGCGCTTTCCTTTTTTCTTAATCTGATCAAAGACATATTTTGCCACCTCACGATTAGCCAACAACATATACTCCTCAACAAGCTTATGCGTATCCAAACGCTCATAAGCATATACACCAATAGGTTTACCAGTTGAATCTAGCTTAAATTTTATCTCTTGAGTATCGAATTCAATTGCACCTTTTGAAAATTTTTCCTTTTGTAAAATTTTTGCGAGCTTATTTAATATCAAAAGTGGTTCACGATATTGCATACCTTTTTCAGCTGAAGCTGTTGTCTGAATACCTTTTGAATATTTTTCAACTTTTGATGGTTCGCCATCTATAACAGCTTGAGCAGTTTCGTATGTAAAACGATGTGTGGAATTCATGACAGTGCGACCAAACCAACGATCATGTATTTTTCCCATATCGTCAATTATAAAAATTGCTGAGAAACTGAGTTTGTCTTCTTGAGGATTCAGACTGCAAACATCGTTTGAGAGCACCTCCGGAAGCATTGGAATAGTGCGATCAACGAGATAAATAGAACAACCACGCTTAACAGCTTCTTTATCAAGAGCGCTACCTTCACGAACATAATGAGAAACATCAGCGATGTGGACGCCGATTTCATATAATTTTCCTTTACTTGAATCTTTTGTGACTTCTTTAAAAGAAATAGCATCGTCAAAATCTTTTGCGTCAAATGGATCTATAGTAAAAGTTTGCGTACCACGAATGTTGCGACGCTTAGCGATTTCTTCTTTACTGATGACTCTTTCGTTCTTTTCAATCATTTCTGCTTCCTTTTCAACAGCCTTTGGAAAACCAACTTCAAATCCTTTTTCGAGAACAATGGATTCCATCTCGACATTGTTAACTCCTTTTTTACCAAGGATTTTAACGAGAGTGGCTTCTGGTAATTTCTTTGAATCAGTCCATGGCAACATCTTTACATAGACCTTATCGTCTTTTTTGAGCTGAACGGTTTGTAACTTGGAATTTGGAGCATGTAGCTTGATGTTAGTGTACATCTTTTTGTCATCAGGTATAACGACATATTCGCCATTTGAAATATCGACTATACCAACAAAATGGTCTTTAGCTCTTTCAACTATGTACAAAACTTCACCTACAGGCTGTTTAACTCCACGAATATTCTTAATGGCAAAACGAACTTCAACGGTATCGCCATTCAAAGCCGTTTTAAGGTTACCCTCTTCTATGTATATCGAGTCTTTTCGTGGATCTGGATCATCTATGTAGCCAGCGCCTTTGCGAGTTGTGGATATAGGACCGATTAGGGTATTTGCGACTTTATCAGCCTGTTTCTTGTTCTTTTTATAATCTTGTGTCATTGAAGGAGTTTAGCACACTGTGTTATTCTAGTCATATGGAAACAACAGGAATGGAACAAAATAATGAGGGGCGAGAAGCGGACCAAGAGGCTCTCATCCTAGATTCATTAAGAAAAATATTGGAAGAAAAAAGACGAAGCAATGGTCCTTTTTTGACTCAAGATAAAGTCACTGATTTCATAAGGACACTTAAAAAAGAGGGCGTCGATGCAAAGACATTGAATAGTTGCAAAATCTATCATGTCCTCATAGGAAGCACCGATGGCACTGAAACTAGGTTGGATTTAGGTGATGGTAGATTAGCAAAATTTATACGAGAAGAGTTGTAAAAATAAACTGGATTTTTGCCTCAAATTCTGTTAAATTACATTATTCGCGCGGTTAGCTCAGTTGGTAGAGCGACCCCTTGACGTGGGGTAGGTCACAGGTTCGAATCCTGTATCGCGCACAATGACAAATAAAGAACCTCTCGCTATATATAAGATTGATTCTATAGATGATAAATACTACGAAGATATCCTGAAAGAATCAATCGACGATCTAAATAAATTCTATGAAATAACTTGGCATCACCATTTGCCTCGAATCATTGTAGTTCCAGATCGCAAGACTATTGACCTACTGAAAAATACAAAAACTGAAAGATGGATCGTGGGATGGTCTGAAGGAAGAAGTGTTTATATATTAGATAAAGATGCACTCGAAAAAGAAAGTGATCATAAATATAAGCCTGATACATACTATCGGTTGATAAAACATGAGGTTAGTCACTCTTTCTATAACATTATATCTGAGGGACAATATAAACCAGCGTGGCTAAACGAAGGTGTAGCTATATATACATCTGGACAAAATTTAGAAAAGAAAAAGCCAATAAAATTTAATAATTTTCTTGATTTTTTTGAAAAAGGTGGCAGTGGTGTTTACGATGAATCAGGATTCGCTGTACAGCTTTTAGTAGAAAAATTTGGTAAACAGAAAGTGTTTGAATTGATAAAAAAATTAAAATCCATAAAATCTAGCGAGGAATTTAACAACTTATTTGAAAAAATATTTGAATTCAAGCCTACGTATGAAAATTTTAATAAGCTATATATAAAATCATGGTAATCTTAGGCATAGAAACATCGTGTGACGAAACAGCGCTCGCACTCATAGAAACGCGTAAAATCGCTTCTGACAATAAAAACGCTGTGGGTACTGAATACCGTGTTATTCAATCGCTCGTACATTCACAAGCAGAACTGCACAGCGCTTATGGTGGCGTCTTCCCTACGCTAGCAAAGCGTGAACATAGTAAAAATCTTGTGCCTCTATTAGAAAAGATCTTGAAGGATTTGCCTGCAAAAAATAAAAAACATTCATCATTTACACAAACTTTAAACACACTCCAAAAGCAATACGGTGAGCAAAACTTTGACTTACTAGAGTCTTTTAAAAATGTCCCTTTCCTAGAAAATATTCCTAACATTGACCGCATAGCAGTTACAGAGGGTCCAGGGCTTGAACCTGCTCTTTGGGTTGGTATAACTTTTGCTCGCATGTTAGGTGAACTTTGGAATATACCAGTCGTACCAGTAAATCATATGGAGGGACATGTTATCGGTTCTCTGTTGGACGATGATAAACCTTACGGATCATGGCAACAATTAAAAGAGTTGTCTTTACCAGCCGTAGCTCTGCTCATAAGTGGTGGTCATACAGAGTTAATTAAAATTGAAGATTCAAAAAATACAGACCGAGCCTTCAAATACACTCTCATCGGCCAAACTCGTGACGACGCCGTTGGAGAAGCTTTTGACAAGGCCGCTCGTCTACTTGAACTGCCATATCCAGGAGGTCCTCATATTTCTAAACTTGCCCATGAAGCTTACGAACAAAAGATCGAACCATCAGTAAAATTACCTAGACCAATGATCAACAGTAAAGATTTGAATTTCTCATTTTCTGGATTAAAGACGGCAGTACTTTATGCGGTTAGAGATGCGCGAACGGCTAATAAATTTGGTGATAATTTCAAGAAAGGTTTAGCTTACGAGTTTGAACAATCCGTATCCGATGTTTTAGATTCAAAACTTCGCCAAGCAGTAGAAAATATTGGTGGACAATCAATCATTATCGGTGGGGGTGTCAGCGCAAATCACGTTTTACGCAAAAGATTCCAAAAAATAGCATATGATTACAATATACCCATATTTATGCCATCACAGCACTTATCTGGCGATAATGCCCTTATGATTGCCTTAGTTGGGGCCAGTTATTCATCAGATAAAACCAATATAAACTCAAAAGAAATCCGGGCTGACGGAACCCAAAAACTATCCAGATAAATAATCTATAAAAAGTGTTATAATATTCCTAATAAGAATATGTTGCACTTATACACATTTATATATGCTTTTATAGCCGGCGTCCTTCCTTCGCTTTTGTGGTTATTTTTCTTTACTCATGAAGATTCTGCTCACAGAAAACCACGCGCCATTATATTTGGTTGTTTTATTGGCGGAGCAATAGCGGTTGTAGTATCGATATTTGCTGAAAAGATCATAGCTGACAGTATAACTGACCCAACAACACGTTACATTTGTTGGGCTGGATTTGAAGAAACAATAAAATTTATAGTCGCAGGTACGATTATATTCCGCACACGCATGACGGAAGATCCTATCGATGCCATGGTTTATTGCGCCAGCGTCGCCCTTGGCTTTGCTGCTATAGAAAATACGCTATTCATACTAGGACCACTGTCAGATGGCAGTGTTGCTCAGGCTTTAGTCACCACTAACATGCGTTTTATAGGTGCAACCCTCGTCCATGTCGTCAGTTCATCATTTGTTGGATTTATGATCGGATACGTCTTTTACCACGGTCGTCTTATGAAAATACTGGCAGCTTTAACTGGACTTGCCGGTGCTATCGCATTGCATGCAACATTTAATTTGTCTATAATTAACGCTAACGGGACAGATACACTCAAAGCTTTTGGTTGGATTTGGGCAGCAGTAGTGGTATTGATAATCCTCTTTGAAGAAGTAAAAGCTGTTCGACCTGTTCCGCTTATCTCATAGGATAAAATTCATTTAATAAAACGAATCTTAATAAATTAAAATAATAACATGGCAAAAGACAACCGATCATTTTTTGAGAGACTAACTGGAACTGTAAGGATGGACGAAAGCATCACTGATAACAGAACTGATGCCAAAACATTCAAAAAGATCGTAGCAAAACAAAGCGATGATACATTAAATGTCTGGTCTGATGAGGAAACCGAATCTGAAGGCGAGTTAACCGTTGATGTATATCAAACCGCTGATTCTATAGTCATAAAAAGTATGATTGCTGGCGTACGCCCTGAAGATTTAGATATTTCTATAACTCGTGACTCTGTAACGATAAAAGGTCATCGTGAAGAAGAGCGTCTTGCAAAAGAAGAAGACTATTTCGCACGCGAGCTTTATTGGGGTTCATTTTCAAGAACAGTTCAGCTCCCAGAGGAAATCGATGTCGATGAAGCTGAAGCTATCGAGAAACATGGTTTGCTGATTTTAAAACTTCCAAAGCTAGACAAGAAACGCCAATCAAAATTGAAGGTTAAGACGGTTTAAATATCCATCTATATATCTAGGTTGGCCATCTTGGCATTAGACTGGATGAATGACTTTCGAGCTGGTACATCATCACCCATCAACATATCAAAGACCTTATCAGCTTCAGCAGCGTCCTCGATGCCAACCTTCTTCAATATACGTCTATTTGGATCCATAGTTGTCTCCCAGAGCTCATCATGGTTCATTTCACCAAGACCCTTATAGCGCTGAATAGAAATCTTTGCCTGCTTTGAGACGACTTCTCCTTTCTTTCCTCCCTTACCTTTTTCATTTTTATCTTCTTTTCCAGTTTTCTCGAATCCCGCTTCGGCCAAAATTTTATCATTTTCTTCTTCAGAAATTTCTCCACCCTCAGATTCTTCCGTAGGTGCGTCGCCATGCTCACCCAAAAGCTGTGCTTCATCAAAATCTTTGCCCAGGAATTTAACCTTTGCTGCATCGTCATAGAAATAATGAATCTCTTTTCCCTTCTTAACCTTATAAAGTGGTGGTTGGGCAATGAAGACGTGTCCATTATCGACTAGAGGGCGGAAGTAACGATACAAAAGTGTGAGGATAAGTGTACGAATGTGTGCTCCGTCAACATCGGCATCTGTTGCAAGAATGATCTTATGATAACGAAGCTTACTGATATCAAATGTGTCGCCAATAGCAGTACCAAAAGCTAGGACTAGGTTTTTGATCTGTTCAGAACCTAACATACGATCTAGACGAGCACGCTCAATGTTCAAAATCTTTCCACGAAGTGGAAGAATAGCCTGAGTCTTACGATCGCGCCCTTGCTTCGCAGTACCTCCAGCAGAGTCACCCTCCACTATGAATAGTTCAGATTCTACAGGATCGCTAGATTGGCAATCTGCGAGCTTTCCTGGCAAAGTCATGCCTTCTAGAGCTCCTTTGCGTAGAACGCTGTCCTTGGCTGCTTTAGCGGCTTTACGGGCCTTCATAGCCAATATAACCTTGTTCACCATGGCTCTTCCATCCTCTGGATTCTCCTCTAGAAACGCTGCAAATGCTTCGCCGAAAACTGTTGCTACAGCACCTTGCGCCTCCATGCTTCCGAGCTTAGCTTTAGTCTGACCCTCGAATTGAATTTCACGAAGCTTAACAGAAACAACAGCAGTTAAACCTTCGAGGATATCATCACCAGTGAAAGTCTCTTCGCCCTTTGCAAAATTATTATTTTTTGCATAAGTGTTGAGTGTGCGAGTTAGAGCAGTCTTAAAACCTGTGACATGCGTTCCGCCTTCTGGAGTGTGTATGTTGTTAGCGAATGCAAGGATGTGTGAAGAGACGTCATCTGAATACTGTAGAGCAACTTCAACTGATTCAACACCTTCGACTTTCTTTTCTACATAAAAAATATTTTTATGAATAGGCTTTAGAAGCTGATTTGTAAACTTCACAAGTGAAACAAGTCCTCCTTCAAAATAGAAAGTGAAAGATGGAGCTTCAACGCCAGTGTCGCGAATATAAAATAACTCATTATCAGAACCAAAAGAAGCTATTTGTTCACGAGCATCTATAACAGAGATGCGAAGCCCACGAACAAGATATGCTTGCTGGCGCATATGATTAACTACACGATTGAAATCAAAAACTACACCTTCTTTGAAAATGATTGGGTCTGGTTCAAAAGTTACGATAGTCCCATGGAGTTTTGATGAACCAATCTTCTTTACAGCAGCTTTCTTTTTACCTTGAGAATATTCCTGCATGTATATGCCACCGTCACGATGAACTATAACTTGCGCATAAACAGACAAAGCGTTAACGACAGATGCACCCACACCGTGGAGACCGCCAGAAACTTTATAACCACTATCTTCACCACCGAATTTTCCACCAGCATGGAGAACCGTCATGACCATTTCAAGAGCAGAAGTCTTTGTCTGCTTATGAACATCGACTGGAATACCACGACCATTATCTGTGACACGGACTCGGTTGTTTGGCAAAAGAGCAATCTCGATGTCATTTGCAAAACCACCCATGGCTTCATCGCGAGAGTTATCAAAAATCTCGGTTATAAGATGGTGCAGTCCGTCCGGACCAGTCGTACCAATATACATACCAGGACGTTTTCTAACTGGTTCCAAACCTTCTAGGACCTGAATCGATGATGCATCGTAGCCTCCTTTTTCTCCATCTTTTTTAATCTTTTTTTCTTCTTTTGCCATTATTTTAAAGGTTTATTTAGGTAATTATCTTAATATTTTTATCTGCTAATTATAGCAAATTAACATGCAAAATGCACACTTAAAAACAGCAAAAATACGGCTTGCCATAAGGCTAAAATCAGGTCAAAATATACAAAAAGGTTATGCGCTTTGGGGGTTGATTTATAGGTGGTTTTTATCTAACCACAGCCTTCAACTCCCCCTTCGTCTTCTCAATGATCTTATCTTGTATTGCATTCACCTCTTCATTCGTAAGAGTCCTTTCAAATGAACGGTAGACGATACGGAATGTATAACTAACTTTATCTTCGCCGAATTTTTTAGCATTTTTATAAGTATCTAGAAGCTGAACTTCCTCGATAAGATCTCCTGCGCATTCACGAACAATTTCATAATAACTATTCAAACTGATATCTTTGTCGATAATGAATGAAATATCGCGAAGGGTTGAAGGATACTTACTAACATCCTTAAATTTACTATTTATATCCTTGAACTGACTAGTGATGCGAGGATCTTCTGACCACAAGATTCTGATGTCAGGAATAGCCATCTTGATCATAGCCAAACGATCACCGAAGCCGAACGCCCAGCCATTATATATCTCTGGATCTAAGCCGAAGTTACGCAAAACGATAGGATTAACAAGACCAGCGCCATTCACCTCCAACCATTTGCCGTTGAACATAATATCCATTTCCAGACTTTGAACCGTGTAAGGAAAATCATCTTCAAGGAATTTATACTCTATATCTGCACCGAAAATACCCTTTGCGAGGTCAGCTTGAACTTCTTTCAAATCATCTTGAGTAATAACTTTTTTTGATTTCTTACAAATAAGAAGACCATCAATCTGATGGAATGCTGGAAAATGGTGCCTATCAATCTCGTCTTTTCTATATACCAACCCTGGTGAAAGAGCGGCGATTTGTCCTTCAGTTTCCAACCTCTTCAAAACATCTGGATTCTTCAAATAGAAAGACCAGAAAGCAGTCATCTGTGTTCGAAGAACATGTGTATCATCGACATAATATGTATCAGTCTTCTTTCTGCTTGGGTGATCCTTTGGAGTATTCAAAAGATCAAAATCTTCTTCAACTGTCACAATTTTAGGAAAATCGACAAGGTCGAAATCTTTAAATCTTGGCAGACCAATTATCTGATCAAATAGTATTTTTACTGGAGAATTTGGTTTCTTTGTAAGATCTGGAAGGTTCAACAACCTCTGAATGCGCAAACTTAAAAAGTCTTTCTGACTCATTATCTTGGCTATCATCTCCTCTTCTTTCGGGTCTTTTATAATGATTTTTTCTCTCATGATTTAACAATGTTAGCACAGTATTAGAAAAATTCCATATCAAGCGACATGGAATTTTTCTAATCAATTAATTGAGCCTGGGGTCTACAACATCTTATTCGTCACCATACTCATGAGCTTAACTGCATTGCCCTGAGCTTCTTTGGCGGTCTTGGAGTTGACGAAAGACATCCATTGGGTGGTGATGGTAGAGTCGCCAATCTGACGCACATCGTTCTCGAGTTTGACACGGTCGTCTAGGGAAATCTGGCCGGTGGTATTAAGGACGATATCGACGAATTCCTTCATGAATCTAGCGGCTTGGATGCGTGTACCACTGTTGTCTACTGCTGTTGCTGCTAGGTCTGCCTGTTGTTTGATGCCTTCTGTATATTGAATACTGAAGAAGATGTTACCTGCTACAAGCACCAACATGAGTATGTTGGAGACTAAACGTGATTTATCTAGGATGCCTGATTGAAGATTCATGGGATATGTGTTGATTATTGCTTATATTATACCATCTCACCTAATTTAATAAGCCTCTGCCATGTGGATATCTATTTGGGCTAACAAAGAAATCTACTGACTCAAATATTCTGGTGTATTTTGATGCATCCAATCTAATTGTTGACGCATAACTGCTGCCGCACCAACTACATTAGCGACAGAACCATGATCCATCACAACAGCAAAAGCATATTTGGGGCTCTCATAAGGCCAAAAACCAGTAACCCACGAGTTGACATTAGCTTTGGAAACACCGAGCTCTGCCGTACCAGTTTTAGCCGCCACATCAACATAAGGAACGCCCAAAGCTTTAGCCACACCGATCTCTGCACCTAGACGCATGCCTTGATGAACAATATCAAAATCAGATTTAGCCAGACTTAAAGTTCTATCAACATTCGGTTCCGTAGACGAACTCGCCTTTAAAATAGTCGGAGTTAAAAATGTTCCATAATTCGCCAGAGCCGAAACTGCTCTTATAACCTGAACTGGAGTGACTTGAAAACTATACTGACCAATAGATGTATGATATGTGTCACCCAGGTACCAATCATCACCGAATATTTTCTTTTTCCAATCAGGTGAAGGCACCAAACCAGAAGGACCTGAAAAGAAAGAAGGTGGTGTCGTAGTACCAAATCCAAACATAGCAAAATATTTATCCAAACGAGTAATGCCAAGACCCGGCTGATCGCCATATCCGCCTCCGACAGTATAAAAATATACGTCAGATGACATCGCTATAGCATGTCTCATATCTAGATCCCCCAAAGCTTTCCAATCACGAAAGATACTAACCTGCGCTGGATTGTATGGGTTTGCCACCGATATAGATCCAGTATCATGAATGATCTTCAAAGGATCAATAGAGTGTTCTGTGAGAGCTGCCATGGCGATATATGGCTTGACGATAGAACCTGGAGTATATAGACCATTCACTATACGGTTCAAAAAAGGCTGATTCTTATCTGTTAAAAAAGATTGGATGGCTGACTGGTCAATCTTATCTGACATAATCTGTGAACTGTACTCAGGATAACTAGTCAGAGCTAAAACTTCACCAGTATGAACATCCATAATGATTCCAGCTCCCCCATTAAATCCGGCCTTGGTAGCAATACCTTTTATATTATTAAACAAAGCCGACTCGACGCGGCTATCTATAGAAAGAGTAATGCTTTGACCAGGGCTCGCTGGATGGACAACATTTTCAGAGACGATTTTTCCATGCGCATCTACCTCGACCAAACGCGAACCATTAACACCTTGTAATAAACTATCATAATATTTTTCAACTCCGTCTACTCCATTGAAATCTTCTTGATAATAAAATCCATTGCTATCTTTTGATGGATACTGCACATATCCTAATACATGAGACAGTCCAGTCGTAGTTGCATAATCTCGTTCAGCCACAAAACTTTCTGCATCTATAGGCGTCGTCGTACCGAATGAATATGGAGCATTCCATGCAAGCGGTATGTCGTTTCTATCATAGATAATTCCTCTTGCGGCAAAAATCGGAACAGGACGAAGGATATTTGCTTGACTACGATTGCGATAAAAAGAACCATGAATCAACTGTAAATTACCAGTCTGACATATATAGATAGCGGCTATCAACAAAAAAGTAAAAAGCACTGAATACAGAGTCGGCTTTGATATAGGCCTCTCTATACGACCCTCCAACTGATCGCGATCGAACTTTGAAATATTATGCGAATCCATCAGGATCTCGTCAGGATCTATTTCATTATATCTTCTTCTACGATTCATTCCATTATACTAACACAACTATCTGACTAACTTTTTAAAGAAGCTTAATACTATTAAAATTAAAATAGCGGTTATGGTTCCGATATAGCCATGAAGACCGATTCCTGGAATCATTCCAAAAAGCGCATCATAGACAACACCCGCTATCAATATTTCTATCTTGAACGAAAATTTCCAAATGCCTATTATGAATAATGGAAGCGCGAGTAGCCACCAGCCATTTAATATAGAATAAGCTATAAGTAAATATAATATTATCCTGAATATCATTTCTTTATTTTAGAGGTTTTTACCGGAGTAATGGGCTTGGTAACAGCGCTCACATTCAAAGAATTGCTAGAATCAACTAAGACAAATCTAAGTTGATATATATTTATTGGTGCGGAGAATAAAACAGTTTCAAATGGATCTGTTGGATTATTAAGAATAGATGTCACTTTACCAAATGTTCCATCAGAAAGATTTGCATCGCTCACAGAATCGCCTACTGCTATCTGTGTGGCTTGTGGAATCTGTGCCTCATATTGCCCACCGCCACGGCCTATAGCTGTAGCAGTTATATGATTTGAACCGATAATGACTGGGTAAGTCTGTCCAGGAGATGATAGCAATGTTACTTTTGAAGTCTCGCCCAGAACATCAGTTGTGGTTCCAATCAGAATATTCCCTGGAGCATATACTTTCGCTCCGACAGCTATGCCTTGATCTGCTCCGGCGTCTATAATGACTTCATCATAAGCTGCTAAAGGGGGTCTAACTAAGACAGCTGCTAAAACTCGATTATTAGGATTGACCAGATCAGTAAGATTGAAAGAATCTGTTGAAATCTGATCTGAAGATAAGGTCGAGGTTGAAGTAGTAGAAATATCTGAGGCTGATCTGCCAAATAAAGCCAGGATTTCAGAATTTTGTGCCCTAACCATATCAGCTGAAGCGTCTTCTGACATAACTGTCTGCAATTGGATTTTCAAAGCCTGATTCTGTGAAAGTAAAGAGGCTGGTGAATCTAAAGAGCCACTAGCTACAGAAAACTCCATGCGCCAAAATGGACGCGCGATAGTCGTAAACAATGCCGGTAAAAAATGTGGCACAACCAACTGAATCAAGATGACGACAACCACAATTCCGCTACCGATCATAACGATCGTCCTGTTGCGCTTCTCTCCTGGTCTTTTACTTGTTTTGATATACATCGTCTTCGCTGTCCAATAGGACAGATTTATACATTTCCAAATCTTCCAAAATAATTCCGGCTCCGCGGGCGATAGCGGTCAAAGGATCTTCAGCGACTGTCACAGGGATATTTAAAGTCTCACGCAAAAGCTCATCCAATCCTTTTATGAGAGCGCCGCCACCGACTAGGTATATGCCACGCTTCATAATATCGGAAAGGATTTCTGGTGGAGTCGTCTCCAAAGTCTCGCGAGTAGCTTCAACGATACTATCAATAGACTGGTTCATGGCTTCGCGTATATCAGAGTCGGTGATGATGACTTCACGTGGCAAACCAGTGATGAGATCGCGCCCGCGAATAGTTGTTTCAACTGACTCTTTTGGCATAACTATGCCGACATTTATTTTGACTTGTTCAGCAGTAGTTTCGCCAATCAAAATTTTAAATTCATTACGAATATAAGAAATGATGTCGTTATTTAACTTATCGCCAGCAATTTTCAAATTCTTTGAGCGAACGATGCCGCCAAGAGATATGACAGCTATATCAGTCGTTCCTCCGCCTATATCTATAACCATGCTGCCAACTGGTTCATGGACAGGAAGACGGATACCGATTGCACCAGCCATCGGTTGTTCGACAACGTAGACTTCGCGAGCTCCGGCATTTTTAGCTGCATCACGAACAGCGCGAACTTCAACGTTGGTGACACCAGAAGGAACACCGATCACGACGCGTGGACCTAAAAATTTCTTTGGCAGATATTCATGGGCACGTTTCATCAGATATGAAAGCATCTCTTCCGTGACTTCAAAATCTGAAATGACGCCATCAACGAGCGGACGCACGGCTATGATATGTGCAGGCGTGCGACCAAGCATATCTTTTGCAGCTGCACCGACTGCGACGACTTGACCTGTTTTTTGGTTAACCGCGACAACTGAAGGCTCGTTTACGACAATGCCTTTTCCGCGCACATAAACAAGCGTGTTAGCTGTACCAAGGTCAACGCCAATATCGTTAGAAAAACGGCTGAGTAGTTGGTCTTTTTTATCTTTATAAGATTTCATGACTGACATGACTGAACTCTACCACATAATTAAAATGCTGCTAATTGACAACGATTTTTATATATGTCATTCTCGTCAATGAAAGTTAACCTTTGAACCTCCAAAAAAATAATAAAAAAACAAATATATGGATATCTACGACTGCTCAGAGTCTCTTTGGGGACTCCTTCAACAGCATCCATTCCTAACTGTGTTGGTCATTGAACCAATCACCTTCACTGTGGCAATCTATTTGATAGCTTACGCACTAAGATTGCAAGATTCTTTACGGTGGCATAGTCACGTTGGAATAGGCTATATCACCAAAGTAATTGTCTTAATTTTTTCATGTCTTGTTGGAGCGACCCTCGGCATGATAGGTCTCATCAGCGGTGCAGTCATCGCAAAAGGACTCGATGGTTTTGCACATATGTTATTCATATATGCGCCATTGGTCGTCGGATATATAATTTTCAGATTAATAATTAAAGAAGCTGGTTACAAAAACATTAATTCTTACATTAACAACCGCCGCTATTGAAATTAATCTGTAGATAATCTGCAACAAACACAAATCACGCCAAACGATGAGGTCAAGCGTGATTTTTTATACCTCTTTTATCTTCACCATCTCAACCTTCCCTGTCAAACGATCTTTTTTCTCAACAGAGTCAGTTGCCAAAGTCTTTTCACTGATGACATAGCGTGTAGGAATACCTATCAAATCTGAATCACCAAACTTCTCACCGGCAGTCGTATCACGATCATCAAAGAGCACTTCAACGCCTTTATCTGAAAGTTTTTTATACAGATCATCAGCTGCTTTTCTAACTGGTCCAATTTTACCGTCCACGCTCGCCTTATCAAATATAGCAACGAGATGAACTTCGAATGGTGCAACTGCTTCTGGCCAAACTAGACCTTTTTCATCAGCATGCACTTCGACGATAGTTCCCATGACGCGACCAGGGCCAATGCCGTAGCTACCCATAACTACAGGAGCTGGCTTTCCTTCTTCATTTGTATAAACTAAGCCCAAAGGTTCTGAAAAACGTGTTCCGAGCGAAAAGATATTTCCGACTTCAACTGCTTTCTTTTCGACAAGTTCTTCTTTTTTAATACCGAGATCTTTCAAGACTTCATCAGTCAAAACTTCTTTATTAATAGCTATCTTTTTCTTTTTATGAATATAAATAATATCTTCACCGGCTTCAGTCAAGGTCTGAAATTCATGTGAATATTTTGAGAAGGAGCCACCACTAGCAAAAGTGATATATGTTTCAGCTCCTAAACCTAACCTATCAAATATACGAACATAAGCCTGCTTTGCTTTTTCATAAAATGCATCTTGTTCTTTTTGATCACGACAAAATGAATATAGGTCTTTCATTAGAAATTCACGGCCTCGTAGAATACCAGATTTTGCACGAGCTTCATTTCGGAACTTCGTCTGGAACTGATATGCAGCGACTGGTAAGTCGCGGAAAGAGCGGATATGATCTTTCATGAGCGCCGTCAAAGCTTCTTCATGAGTAAAACCTAAACCAAGCTCAGTGCCATTTTTTAGAGCGGTCTTGAACCAATTGTCCACAACTTTATCATCCCAACGATTCGTCAATTCCCAATTTTTCTTATCTTGCAATGCCGTTAGCGAAACCTCCTGCCCACCGATAGAATTCATCTCTTCTCGAATAACACCAACTATTTTATTGAGCACACGCAGACCGAGCGGCAGGTATGAATAAACGCCAGCCATCTCTTTATTGATAAAACCTGCACGAATGAGCAATTGCGCATTCTTTGCCACTTCATCCTTTGGTGCCTCGCGACGCGTCTTAGTGAATAGTTGTGATTGTCTCATGAAATTAAATTAATATCCTGGATTATACACTAAGCACGGACTTCGTGCTTTTCATATACTTTTCTCGCAATTTCATCTAGGACCTCAGTTTCCTCTCCTCTTAAGTACCTCAAAATTAAACTTGGCTCAGCATCAACGATGTCACCAAAATCCTTTGAATGCTCTTCTTCCCATTTAGTAAATTCAACATCGCCAACATCGAAACCAAAATAGCGTGAAGCCAATTTAAATTGCGCATCATTATGAGCCTTCAAAATCTCATTAGGTGAAAATTGCTCTGACCTTTTGGGCCTTTCGTTATTTATATTTATTTCTTGGAATCCTTCGGCTGACATACCTCAATTCTACCAAATCAATCGATAAAGGCTAGTTCTAACAACTTACTGAACTAATTTAACGATATCTTTATAAGTCACAACAACCATAAGCAACATGAGAAGACCAAAGCCCACCAAATTAACCCAATTGGTAAACTTTGCTGGAATAGGACGACGGATGATCGATTCTATGATTACAAATAAAATTCGTCCTCCATCAAGAGCTGGAAATGGAATCAGATTGATGACAGCCAAATTTATAGAGATCAGTGCAGTAATCATCAAAAGATATGTCATGCCCAGACGAGCGGCATCACCGACGATTCCAGCTATACCGACTGGACCAGAGATATCTGCGAAATTAGCAGTGCCGTGAAAAATCTGCACAACGAAATCATATAATCCAACGACAGTCTGCTGAAAAATCTCAATAGTATAATGACCACCTTCGTAGATGGCTGTAAAGAACGGTAACTTCATATCTGCAACATCATTCATGGCAATACCTATAGCGTATTTATCTGCAACAATGCTTTTAGTTGGTACAACCTTTGCATCCTGAACGACTCCGTCTCGACTATATGCAATATCGACTTGCGATCCTTTACTTCCTAAAATATTATTTTGAATATCTGAAATGCTGTTACCGATGAGAGTATCACCAATCTCTAATCCTGCACTGTCAGCCGGCGAACCTTTAACCACATCCGTAACCATTATTCGCTCATCACTAAAATATTTCGTGTAGTTTGAGAAACCATCAGCAGTTGCAGTGACGCCATGACTAAAAAGCCCAGCATATAAAACCCAGGCAAATAGGACATTGAAAAACACGCCACCAGCTAAAACAATCACTTGTTTCCATCTAGATTTGTGAGCCAAACTGCGAGTCTTTTCTGATTTAACAAATGCTGGAGTTGAAGCTAAAAAAGTCGTCTTCTCGTCATCATCTGGATTTTCCCCAAAGATCTTCACATATCCGCCAAAAGGAATCATATTTACACCGTATTCAGTCTCACCTCTTGTTCCGTCTTTTTTAGTTGGCGTCCAAGCAAAAATTTTCGGGCCAAAACCTATCTTAAAGGCACCAACGCGTATACCAAAAGCTTTTGCCAATAAAAAATGCCCTAGCTCATGAACAAATATGAGCACTGCCAGAACTATTAGAAAAATTACGACCGTGACCATTGTGTTATTGGTTATTGATCATTAACCCATGATTTCCTTCTCCTTCTTTGTAAACTCGCCTTCCAGTTTTTTATTACAATCATCAACTAGCTTTTGAGTATCTTTCTTTCCGCGAAAAGCGTCATCTTTACCCATAGCACCCGACTTTTCTTTTGCATCAAAATCTTTAACGACAACATCGCGATGTGAACGAAGCTGTTTCTTTGCTTCTTCGAGCTTTTCTTTGGCCATCTTAACTATTTCTGTACGTCTTTCAGAAGTTAATTCTGGAAAACTAACACGAAGCCCTTGATCGTCAGCAACCACAGACAAACCGAGGTTGGCTAGCGTAATACCTTTTTCGATCTCTTTTATCTGACCTTTATCCCATGGAGCTACACGGAGAGTTCGAGCGCCTTCAATCATGACGCTGGCGACTTCTTTCAAACCCATTGGCGCGCCATAAACTTCCACCTTTACAGCATCAAGAATCGAAGGATTGGCTTGTCCTGTGCGAATCTGTTGAAACTCCTTTTTGAGCCATTCTTCTGTTGAAGCTATTTGTTTTTTAAAAGGATTAAAGTCGTAGGCCATAGTAATTTAGTATAAAAGTATTAAAGAATAAAGGTATAAAAGTATCTTCGACACTCTTAGTATACACTATTTAATCGTTCTTTTTCCAGACAACATATAATCCTGGATAATATACACCGAATGGGCCTTTAGTCGGTTTCGACAGATCTACTGTTGAATATATTTTAAATTGACCTGTCGCATATGCATAATGCAGGATACCCAGACAGTCGTATGCTATTGGATTTGATATGCATGCTCCGGCAATCTTACCTAGAAATAATAATGCGGTCACACTACTTTCATCAGATATATCCTTACGATTATGCACTGAAAAACCTCTAGATTTAAATTCTTCTTCAACATCAGACGGCAGACTGACTGGCTTAGCATGAGCTAGATATGCAATCATTTTCATCGGTTCAGTGCCTGGCTTTATTTTTACCTCAGGCAAATCACCTATGTCCTCAGCTCTATTTTTAAAAATACGTTTAGTCCAATTAAACAACGGGTAATGATAATATGAATACAGCAAGTCTTTTTTGTTGTGCATGCTAATAATCAATGAAAAATACTTCCCTCCAGAGATATATGTTGCAGTACCATCGATCGGGTCAATCGAAAGAACCAAACCATTTGTCCCCTTGAACCTAGAGACTGTCGGAGTCGATTCTTCAGCAACTAGTTCACATTCCGCCAGCGGTGACTCGGCTAATTTTGAAAGTACAAATTCTTGAACCTGTAAATCAGCCTCCGTTACAATATCTACACCTTCAGCACCTGTCTGCGATTTATTGTAAGATGAGACTTTATTCCTCAAACTACACGCAAGATTGGCAGCCTGCTCAAAAACTGGCTCAAATGAAACTAAAATATCAAGATACTGGTCTTCGGTCATGATTGATTAATTATATCACTACATTAAATATTCAAAGCCATATATTCAAGCAACATCTTCACTGACGGTGCTCGATCATGAATATAATTTCGCACCAAACCAATAGCTTCAAGCGCTCTCTTATTCTTCTTTAAACCATCAATAGTCTTACTATTTTCATAAACCAATGACTCAACTGCACTCACAAAATCTATAGCGTCCTGCTTTGTCTTTTTCTCCTTTGAAATTTCTTCAACTAGTTTCTTAACTATATCTAAGCGCTTTGTTACATTCGATTTCAGAAAAGTTTTGGCTTGATCTAATAATTCAGAATCAATTTCTTTTAATAAACTGTCTTTTTTACTTCCAACTTTACTTCCAACTTCTAAATCCATTTTAGATAAACGCGACTTCACTGTCGGCAACAATAAATGCGCCGAAGGTATTATTAAAAAGAAATGAGCGTATTCCGCTGGCTCTTCCAGTAATTTAAGAAGTGAATTCTGAGCTTCAACCGTGATGCCATTCATAGTCAAAACAAAGATCTTCTTATTCGAATCAACTGTCGGTCTACTGTCATGCAAAGTTTTTATCTCCCTCGAATCATCTATCGTAAAAGTTTCGTAGCTTCTAATATAAAAATCAGGATTACCTTGTGCAGATGTTTTGTAAGTCTTCTCAATTATTGAAATTAGCTGGTCACGAGCACTGACGTCGCCAATCAATAGATAAGCATGGTGGGATAAGTTCATTTAGATATTCTAGCTTAAAATCAAAAGTATTCCCATTTGGCGTTTTCAGGTAACAGAAATGGCGGAACGCTGACCCGATGTCAACGCCCGCCAATTTCCAAGTGAACTGCACGCATACACAGGGACGAACCCGAAGTGATGTTGGTACGACGTGATAAAACAGGCCGTAGTGCTGATTGCTAAGGAGAATGATCCAACTCCTAAAAACAATCTCTCCGCCGAACCGGCCACACTAATTCGCGGTTAGTTGGCCGTCTATCTGCTGTGGCATTTGTTTGCGAACAATTGACCACTTCGCTAAATCGCAGATAGGCAGGATGGAGTATCCTAAAAACCTTTAATGGAAAATGATGATTGCTTTTCGAGACACACGAGAGAAACAAGTTTCCCCCAATCAATGCTCGTCACTGTGCAACTTTTCATTTTTTTGGTAGACGCAGAGCGCGGGTCGCAACGAAGACTGGGGCAGCTGTAGCCCTCAAGTCACTAACGAATCGATGGAACCCACGTTCAGCGTTATGTCAACGAACCAAGGTGGACTGTCATTTTAAGGGTTTCTTCCGCCACACGAATGCAAACCCCGAGAGCCACAACTTACTTTCCCTTTCGGGTGTATCGATGACTGACTCACTTCATCACCGACCGCAGCATCATAGCACCCCTTGCCGTATTTGTCAAGCAATCAAAAAACCCCGAGATTTGGGGTTTCTTAACGCTTGGCCACAATAGCCTTTTTATAAACATCCAAGTGCTCAAGAGCAATACCAGTTCCCTTCACGACACAAAGCAAAGGATCTTCAGCAAGTGTTGCCTTCACACCAGTACGACGAAAGACAAGTTCAGGAAGATTGCGGAGTAAAGACGAACCGCCAGTCAAAATGATTCCTTGATCGATGATGTCAGAAGCGAGTTCAGGAGGAGTCTCTTGTAAGACATCTTTGATAGCCTTTATCATGTCACGCAGTTCGGCAGTGATAGCTTTCACTATTTCATTTGTTTTAATTTCAGTAGCACGAGGAAGACCAGTGATGAAGTCGCGACCTTTCACATGCATAGTGAGCTCTTGATCAAGTGGAATAGCTGAACCGATATTCATTTTAATATTCTCAGCCATATGATCGCCGATGGCTAGATTGAAAGTCTTTTTGACGTAGTCAGTGATAGCATTATCGATCTTATTTCCAGCACACTTCACAGATGTAGAAGAAACGATACCGCCAAGAGAGATGACGGCAACGTCAGTAGTGCCTCCACCAATATCCACCACCATGTGTCCACGAGCTTCATGAATAGGAATGCCAGCTCCGATAGCAGCCAAGATTGGTTCTTTCACGACGTAAGCATTTTTTGCGCCAGCACGGATAGCGGCTTCTATGACTGCACGACGTTCAGTCGAACTGACTCCCGCAGGAACAGAAACCATGACATCAGGTTTGAAAAAATTAAAACGACCAAGAGCTTTATCGATAAAATAACGGAGCATCGCTTCAGTCACGCGATAATCAGCGATGACACCATCCTTCATGGGACGATACGCAATGATAGAGTCAGGTGTACGACCAACCATTTCCTTTGCTTCAACACCAACGGCTAGGACTTTTTTATCTATTTGAGAAATTGCAACAACCGTGGGTTCATTTAGAACAATTCCCTTTCCAGGCACGAAGACAAGCGTATTAGCTGTACCAAGGTCGATACCGAGCTTTGGAGAAAACATAGACATAGGTGAAATCTAGCATACTTGCGGACAATGGCAATACTAGAATCTTTCTATCTTTGCCCCTAACTTCTGTAACCTCTCCTCCAATTTTTCATAACCACGATCTATGAGATGAACATTGGTAATAACGAAATCTCCTTTACCGACCAAGGTAGCCATGACGATAGCGAATCCTGCACGAATATCACGCGCTTCGAGTGATGCGATATTTGCAGGATCAGATTCTGATGCGGATTTGAGCATCGTTGGACCGTGCACGACTATTTCGCGAGTATTCAAGAAAGTTATATTAGCGCCGATTTTATTCAAATCTTCAACATACTTATAACGGCCTTCGTAAATAGTTTCAAAGACCTTACTCTCGCCATTAGCCTGAGTAAGAAATACTACGAGCGGAGCTTGCAAGTCTGTTGGAAAACCGGGATATTCATGAGTACGGATATCGGCAGTCGGTACAAGCAGAAGATTTGGGGCGACATTATCTTTTATTTTAATAGTCGTTGGCTCGATTGTAATTGGTACACCAGAATGTTTCAAAAGACTGATCAAAGCCTCACAATGCTTCGGCTCACAATCAGTAATAATTAGATCTCGTGCACAAAGAGCGCCGAGTAAAAGAAAACTGCCAGTCTCGATACGGTCTGGAATAGTTACAAAAGGATGTTTCTTTGCAGAAAGTAATTTTCCTTTTGTTCCAATTATCTCAATTGTCGGAGTTCCTACTCCACGGATATCTGCACCGCAAGCGTTTAACCATTCTGCAACATTAACTATTTCAGGCTCCATCGCGCAGTTCTTAAGAATAGTTGTTCCTTTGCCCAAGACAGCAGCCATCATGAGTGTCTCCGTACCACCAACTGTTTGTTTATTAAAGAATATTTCTGTCTCATGTAAACCATCTTCTGCAGTGATGTAATATGAATTCTTGTCTTCATCTATTTCTGCCCCCATCCTTTTATATCCGCTTAAAAATAAATCGATAGGACGAGCGCCAATGACACAGCCTCCTGGAGTTGGAAAAGAAACTTTGCCAAAGCGAGCCAAAAGCGGACCAGTGAGGACAACTGAAGCGCGCATACTGCCAGCCAAATTTGGATCTATGTCGGTAGATTTTATCCCCTTTGTGTCAATATGAAATACAGAAAGATCCCCATCCTCAACCCAACCAGCTTTAGCTCCAAGCTTCTTAAGAATTTCTGTCATCGTTGATACATCAGCATTATCTGGAATATTTTCTAACGTGACCGGACCATCAAAAAGTATAGCTGCGGCCATGGCTTTGAGAGCCGCATTCTTCGCACCTTGTATAGAAACTGTACCTTTAAGAGTTTTTTCACCAGCAAGACCTTTTATTTTAAATGATTGTTGAGACATGCAGGTATTTTATTCTATTTAAGACTATTTAACAAACCATTTAACAAATTGCTCTAAATAGACTATATTCAACCCATGAACCTCATCACCGTCATTCCCCTCACACGACAAAAGGTGGCTGCAACGCTTTCCTATTTCACCTCTTCTGAAGTCCTTGTCGGCGCCATCGTCACAGTTCCACTTCGCTCTAAAACTATCAGCGCCATAGTTTCTGACTCTAGGCCTGTAGCAGATGTAAAAGCCGATGTAAAAAGCGCGCCTTTTGAAATCAGAAAATTAGGTTCAGTAAAGGCAATAGCTTTCTTCCCTCCGGCATTTATAGAAGCTTGTCGAACGCTCGCTCTTCACTATGCTACGAATACTGGCGCTATCATCGATGCTTTGATTCCAGACATCCTTCTCGAAAATGCACACAAAATCTCGCCGCCTGGAATCTCTGATAAAAAATCGGCAACCTCAACGACAAATGTAACAGGAGCCACTAAAAGCATTCCGAATGAAATTCACGCTGTCCAAGGCGATGATGCCGACCGTATGAGCACTTGGCGTAGTTTGATTCGTCAGGAATTCGCACGCAAGAAATCTGTTGTATTTCATACTCCTACCATAGAAGAAGCTAAAAATCTTTATAAGATGCTGGAAAAAGGGATAGAGGATTATATTTTTATTCTTCATAATAAACTGCCCAAAAAAGAAATTATTGAAATCTGGGAATCAATAGCAAAAACTGAACATGCTGTAACTATTATCACCGCTGGAATATTTCCACTCTTACCACGCAGTGACATTTCGTCAGTCGTCATTGAAAGAGAAAATGGCCGTGGATGGATATCTCCAAAATCACCATACGCTGATCTGCGCAAAGCTTTTGAAATTATAAATATGCGAATGCCAGATCGAACTATTTATTTAGCAGATTGTTTACTCCGAACTGAAACATTGTCACGACTCGATCGTCATGAGATCTATCAAGGCTCGCCTTTCAAATGGCGTTCGATATCTACAGCCGAAGACACTTTGATAGATATGGTACCGAATAAATCACAAGAGAAAACAGATTCTAGATCAAAGATCCAAGAACCCCAAAATCCAGAATCTAGAATCTCAATTCCTTCTTTCCGTATACTTTCGTCTGAATTAGAAAATTTGATCATCAAAAACCAAGAGGATAATAGTCATCTCTTTATATATGCAGTACGAAGAGGATTAGCTACGATGACTGTATGTAACGATTGCGAAACTATTGTGTCATGCAATCAATGCTCTGCGCCTGTTGTGCTTCATGCTTCAAAAGCGACTGACCAATCTTCAAAAGCTGGCAGAAATTTCTTCATGTGCCATGTATGTGGATCACGCAGGAGCGCAGATGAGGTCTGTAAAAAATGCGGCGGTTGGAGATTAACTCCGCTCGGCATAGGACTTGATCGTATCGAACAAGAGATTCGTGCAAAATATCCGAACATAGATATATTTAAAATCGACTCCGACATCACTAAAACTGATAAACAGATAGCTTCGACTTTAGAAAAATTTCGTGCAAAGCCAGGAAGCATATTACTTGGGACTGAAATAGCCTCGTTACACCTTCACGAAACAGTTGATCATTGCGCAGTTGTATCCTTAGATTCTTTATTTGCTTTGCCTGATTTTAGAATCCCTGAAAAGATCATGTATACGCTCATTCGTCTGCGCACTCTGGCGAGCCGCTCAATATTGGTTCAAACGCGCCGTATCGACGAAAAAGTTTTCAGTTACGCTCTCAAAGGAAACTTGAGCGACTTTCATCGTGAGACTATCGCTGAACGCAGACGCTTCGGCTATCCGCCTTTCATGACGCTAATCAAAATAAGCATTGAAGGAAAAAAAGAAAACATCTCCGAAGCTATGGCTGGGATACAAAAAATGATTGAACCTTATGAAATAGATATATTTCCGGCTTTCACCGGGACAACTCGCGGAAATTCCATCATCCACGGACTCATCAAGATCGCTCCAGAAAGTTGGCCAAATCTGGAATTAGTTTCAAAACTTCAATCTTTGCCACCAAATGTAAGTGTTAAAGTTGATCCGGAAAGTTTGTTGTAATGTAGTAAACTATTTTGAGCACGTTGCGTAACCCACAACTCCTGATTTATAAGTACTACCAGTAGAATTTCCACATACTATTTCATTAGAACCTGAATAAGAAGTAAAGGTACAATTTCCGCCAGGACCATAAACTATCGTTTCGTTTGTGGCACAAATCAAATTACAAGTAGAAATGCCTCCAGGAACAACTGTGCAACTTATAACTCTAGACGTTGGTGGAGTTGTACAAGTCACAGTTCCATTAGTATTAACTGCTCCTACAGCTGTGCCAGTTGGACATGAACCACCAACTATAGTACCTCCTCCTGTAATCCCCAAACTACTAGTAGCCACCCAACCAACATTACCATTGCCGTCAATAGCTGATAGAACACTTCCTTTTGTTGAAGTAGTGGTGCCAGCAGCTAACACAACTAAGGCAGAAGCTCCGATGAATCCTCCTACCAAGAGAGCTGTAGCTGAGACAATAGATTTTGAAGTGAGTTTCATATGAAGTAAGTATAGCATAGCTTTATGGTTGCCAACTACCTCAAAAATAGCTATAGTTTGCCCATGTCAGAATCTTCTATACACAACATCGTCCAACAAAAGGACCCTGTTCTTCACAAGAAAGCAAAAGCTGTTCCTTTGTCCATGATCGGCACTCCGGAACTAGCAAAGATCATATCTGATATGAGCGCTGCCATGGCTACGCAAAAAGATGGAGTTGCGATAGCTGCGCCACAAATCGGCGTTCCTTTGCAAATATTTTTAGTTTCAGGTGAAGTTTTGAGCAAAGCAGATAAAGATTATGTTGGAGATGAATCTGATCTAGTCTTTATAAACCCAAAAATTACAAAACTTTCAAAAGAAAAAAAGTTAGTGGAAGAAGGATGTCTCTCTGTTCGCTGGTTATATGGCACAGTCAATCGTTCAATCAAAGCTTCCATAAAAGCTATAAACGAGAAAGGAGAAAAAGTTGAGCGTGGTGCATCAGGATTACTGGCTCAAATATTTCAACACGAAACCGATCACTTGAACGGAACTCTCTTCATAGACAAAGCCGAAGAAGTCTGGGAGATGACTGCAGAAGAGATAGCTCAAGCGCAAGGAAAGTAATTAATGCTCAATAATATGATTAATTTTACTTATTTTGGTAGTTCTCGCCTTTCGGTAATCGTTCTGGATGAATTATTGAAATTAAATTTTAAGCCAAGACTCATAGTTACGACTAAAGATAAGCCTCAAGGACGTAAGCTCGAGGTTAAACCTAATATAGTAAAGTCATGGGCGATCGAACATAATATTCCTGTTATTGATGATTTAAAAAATATACCAAAAGAGGGCAACGAATTATTCATAGTCGCGTCTTATGGAAAAATCATTCCTAATGAGATCATTGAGCTGCCAAAATATAAGACTTTAAATATTCACCCTTCCCTCTTGCCACGATATCGCGGTGCTTCGCCTCTGCCAACAGCTATATTAGAAGACACAAAGAAAACCGGTGTAACCATCATGCAACTCGATTCTGAGATGGACCATGGGTCTATCGTTGCACAGAGAGAAATAAGTCTGACAGACCATTTCAAAGATTGGCCAACTTACGAAGTCTTCGAAGAATTCATGGCCAAAGAAGGTGCAAAACTTTTGGCAGAGATCATGCCAGATTGGGTCGCGGAGAAAATCATTCCAAAGGAACAAGATCATTCGAAAGCAATTTATACAAAAAAGATAGTAAAAGAAGACGGCCTTGTAGATTTAAATTCAAATGATCCTTATCTAACTTTCAGAAAAATCCAAGCTTACCATGAATGGCCAGTAGCTTATTTCTTTATTGAACGCGATGGCAAACAGATCCGCGTAAAAATAACAGAAGCTGAATTCGAAAAGGCTAAAGGTGACGAAACTAGATCGCTCATTATCAAAAAAGTCATTCCTGAAGGAAAAAAGGAAATGTCTTTTCAATCATTTAAGCAAGGTTATTTAAAATAGTCTGAGTCCTTAACACTATTCTTTCCAAGGCCACATACCCTTCATCATGGCTTTTACCTGTGCACCGCCTTTACGAATAAATGAAAGTCTCTTGCCTTTGCTTGCGCGAACTTCGCGGATGATTTCATCACGAACCATATCTATGGCTGCATAAAGATCACTATCTTCAGCACTGGCAAAAAGATCTCGTCCTTTGCCGACTATGTGTATCTCCGCACGAAATATATCACCGCTCTTATGATGAGAAGTTGTCTTGGCTAATTCAACGTCGCAGATGAAAGAAGGATCGTTACCAATTACCTTAGTGACTTTTAATAAACGCTTGTCAGCATATTCAGAGATGGCTGGAGTAAGAGAGATACCGGTTGTCTTTATTTTTATATTCATACCATTAAATTAATTCTGATAAACGAACTCTTACACAAGTATTATATCGCATAATCTATAATCTTAGTACTCTTCTATTTTTATTTTTGGTGCAAAGTTAATCAATATTGCCTACCAAGATTAGTTTGCTTGGTGAATGATGGCCGTTGATCATTCTAACTGGCATATTTGGATACATTCCTCTGATGATTTCTAAGACTTTTTTATTAGCAAGATTTCTTTCAGCCGGCTCACGAATATACATCTCTATAAGATCATCTTCGACTTTCTGGATAACTTCTTTTGGGGCATCTGTTATGACTCGGACTTTGATATACATAGACAGACTATATAAGGTTTTGATTTAAGAAACAATGTATGGTACATTTTCACATGTTCGTTGAGAACAAAATATTCCTCGGTAGCTCAGCTGGTAGAGCAGCTCGCTGTTAACGAGTTGGTCGTAGGTTCGAATCCTACCCGAGGAGCCCCCAAAACTAGCCCTAATAATATAGGGTTATTTTTGTAACTGAAGGTAGGGTTCGAACATGATATACTTTGCATATGAAAAAAACTTTTAAAATAATCTTGATAATCTTAGGTATATTACTTTTATTGTATATATTATTTATCAGCATACCTTATATATTAAATACTTTTGCTAAGGACATACCAAATGTAGACGAAACTGGATTACAAATAAATAATCCGAACTTACCATATTCAGCTAATGCATATTTCGACTTAAATCAATTAAGTGGTGTGGTATATCTCCCTGCGAATAAAGACGATGCGAATATAATTAGTAATATTGTAACAGCTACCTCAGGAGATGTATGGAATGATAGTCTCGTGAAAGATGTAATTTCAAAAAATTCAAAAGTATTAGAAATAATATCTGATGCGTCCAATAAATCAGACTTGTACGATCCTCGCTACAGCGATTTATCTAAAATTTCTCCAGATATGATTTTAACAAACCTAAATGATTGGAGAAATGCTGGTAAAATCACTTCCCTAGATGCTCTATACCAATTAAAACAAGGTAAAAATATAGATGCAATGGATGAAGCGATTAAAACCATTAAAGTAGGTTATTTAGTTTCCGAATCTAACCAAACTCTTATTGGATACTTGGTAGGAGTCGCCATAAAAAGTATGGGCTATAATGTAGCTTCTGAAATAATTAACCAATCACATTTCAATCAAATCCAAAAGCAAAACTATTTAACAAAACTTAATGCTTTAGCTGATAATGGGCGTGGTTTGAAAAATGCTTTCATAATTGAATACCATAATCAAAAAAATGGTTTCAATGCAAATAAAGACGAAATTATATCTCAAAATGTAGACCCGAATTACAGCTACGCACTTTCACATGGTTCATACTATTATCAACCAAACAAGACTATGCAATATTTTGCAGATTATGCGCGTGATGAAATTGGTAATATTGATACTAATTGCGAAATCACACCAAATATTACAAACATAAAACTTATAGAACCTATTTCATACTTAAAGGTATATTTCACTGAAAATGCTATTGGAAAGACTCTACATGATGTAGTAAGTACTAGCCTATCTTCAGTCTTAAATAAAAGATGTGAATATAATGCACGACTATTAAAAGTTACTCAATTACTTTCAAATAACAATTAGGTGAACATTGTGAACTTCCCTACAAACTATAGTGCCACCCGCTTTGGGGTAAATCACACACAATAGAGGTTCGAACATCGTCCCACGTTGTGAGCAGTTTGACAAGACTGATTTGTAATGATAATTTCCAATAAGAAAAAATGCTGATTGAAATATCAGTATTCACAATCAAATAATAACAAAAAATGAAACTAGAAGTTATCAGATGGGAAAAAGGTTCATGCCAAACAATTTGGCGTGGAAAAGACAAGGACCAAGCTCTTGTCGTTGCAGGATTCGCCTTTGGTAAAGAAATTGTCGAGGCTCAGTGTCTCGAACAAAAAAAGCTCAATCCTTGGGAACAAATTCTGGATATGGCTTATGCCAAAAAAATTAAAGTCCGCTTCACTATCAGTGAGGAGCAGGACCCAAGGAAGGAAGCTGAGGGTAATAAACCCAAGATAATTGCAAGCTTCGGTGACCAAACCATCAAGACCTTCCAACGACTTCATTTTGATTAAGGATGATTCCAAATCACGAGATGGACTTAGGTTCGTCTCTTTTTTTATTATTGAGTGCACATGTAAACATTGTGAACTTCCCTACATACTAGAGATAATACAAGTTCAAACATCATCCAAAAATTAGAGTGAATAAAAAACTCTCCGCCACTTGGCAGAGAGTCTGAGATTTTGTTGCGAATCAACGCAGCTTCATGGATTCTTCGTCGAACGTAATGTCCACGGGCTTGATGATGACTTGTTTGGGACCATTTTCGACATGGCCAACCACATAAGGATGATATCCTGATTGGCAACAAACGCTCAAGGTGTTATCGACATCCTTTTGTGCGACAACGAGAGTCCAGCCGGCGCCCATGTTGTAATTGCCCCACATCTCCTTTGTCTCGATATTTCCCGTCCCCTGAATGGCAGCGAAGATGTCATGCATCGGCCACGGAATGCTTTCGATGACATAGGAAAACGGCGAGCGAGCGCGCATGATTTTTCGCCAACCATGCCCAGTGACATGAATCACATAATGCGGAATGATTCCCGCATCACGAAGAGCGTTCATCGCCTTCACATAAACGCGAGTTGGGACCAAAGCTTTTTTGCAAAGCTCGACACCGCCGTCAGGCTGTTTTTCAGCGATGCGGCGGACAAGCGTGATCCCGTTTGCATGAACGCCTGAACTGGCCAACATGATAATGGCATCGCCGGCAGTAATTTTTTCCCGTATCGGCAAATGAGGACGTTCGAGATATCCAACAGCCGAACCAGCGATGACGGCAGTATTTGGGTCAACAATATCCTTCAAGGCAGGAGTTTCTCCTCCAGTCCAAGCAGCACCAGCTTCAAGAGCGCCGTTAAGCCAACCTTGGTAAAGAGCCTGGACACGGACATTATCCTTGAGCCAATCATCGGAGCCGACAGCGAGATGCATTTGTAACGAAACCGGCGGAATGCCGAGAGTCGCCATATCATTCACGATCATCGCCACAGTGTCCTGACCGACCGCATGATACCCGCTGAAGACACCCGTCTTTTTGTAAAGAAAGTCCGCCATAAGCACCTTGGTGCCAAGGCCCTCTTCGACATGAGCGAGGTGTGAGCCGTCCGGAAGCTCGAGAACATAAGAGCTTTCGCCCCGAAATTCTTCGAGAGGTTTTACGCCGAACCGGTTTGGCCCAGTGATAGTTTTTGCGCCCAATTCTTGACCGAGCACTTTCGCCCAATCTAGCTTGGTGTAATCAACGCCAACAGAGGCGTATGTCATTGGTTTCTGTGTTTTCATATTTTCAATCTTGGGATAATTCCCATTGTCTCCTTCTGACCACAAACTACCTATTTTTTAGATAAATGGCAAGTATGAAGACCAGTTGCAAAAATCAATCTTTTAATCAATACTGAGCTTTAGACGGTAAACCTAGAAATAAATATTTATGAACAAACCTCGAATCCTCGTGTTTGCATCTGGTTCAGCCAATGGTGGCGGATCAGGCTTTGAAAAATTGGTTGAAGAATCGCGCGGAGGCCCACTCAATGCAGAAATCGTTGGGGTGGTATCGAACCATCCAAATGGCGGTGTGCAAAAACGCGCCGAAAAACTCGGCATTCGTTTCTTGCATTTCCCTGGCCCTTGGACTGCCAGAGAATATCAAAAAATCGCCAGCGAATCTGGAGCGAACTTCTTCGCTCTCTCCGGCTGGTTGAAAAAAGTTGCCGGACTCGATCCTGCGACTAATTTCAATTCAAAAACTGTCTTCAATATCCACCCTGGGCCTTTGCCAAATTTCGGCGGACCAGGATTATACGGACACCACGTTCATGAAGCAGTCATCGCCGCATTTAAACGCGGCGAAATCACGCATTCGGCGGTTTCAATGCACTTTGTCACTCAAGAATACGACCGCGGTCCGCTATTCTTTGATTTCAGAATCAAGATCAGCCACGATGACACGCCGGAATCTTTGGCCCATCGCGTCAACGAGTATGAGCATTACTACCAGCCACGGATAACTAGCATGGTAGTCAATGGTTTGATCAATTGGGATGGAGTAAATCCTGATTCCCTGATTTGCCCAAACGGTTACGCGATCAGTCTCAACGATTTTGAATGAAGTGACCAAAAAAAACGCAAGAGCGACCTCTTTGGCCGCTCTTTTTTATATTAAATTTTATCCTTGCATTTAGGATATTTCTGCGTAGTATTGTGATTAGAAAAGCGCCTACGTTAGGTGTCTTGTTTTTTGTGAACCACAAACAGCAACAACAGGAGAAACTTATGATAACTAAACTGTATCGTCGACTAAGCAACACTGCAGAACTTGGCTTCTACATTGAAACTTCAAGCCCGCTATCAACACAGGAGCTCAAAAAACTCCAATGGCTCATCGCTGAAACATTCGAACCTGACTGGACTCGCAGTGAGCCATTCATGCTCCCTTCAGACATCGTGGAAATCGGTCCTCGGCTCTCAATTGAAACTCCGTTCTCATCAAACGCCGTATCAATCTGTTGGTCTATGGGCCTGAAGCAAGTTGTCCGCGTTGAGCGCACCCACCGGTATCACACTGGCACCGGATACGCGTCAAAGGAATGTGTCCGCAAAGACATTGACCCTATGACCGAACAGTATTATTCCAAGGGGATCGCGACATTTGATGCTGGCATTACGCCGGAGATAGTCAAGATCGTTGATCTCATCGGGCGCGGGAAAATCGCCCTTGAGGAAGTGAATGCAACGCTCGGCCTTGGCATGGATGCCAGGGACATCGAGTATTACAATCATCTCTTCGCGGAAACGCTCAAACGGAACCCGACTGATGTCGAACTGTTCCAGCTGGGCAATGCAAACAGCGAGCACAGCCGGCACTGGTTCTTCAAAGGCCAGATGATCATTGACGGAATGCCCACGGAAAAAACGTTGTTCGAAATTGTGCAAGGGCCACTCGAATCATTGCGGGCTCGTGGGGCTGACAGTTGTAGCCTTATAGCCTTCAAAGATAATGCGGGAGCCATCGCAGGTTTTCCAACGTCTATCCTCTTGCCAATCACCCCCGGGAAACCTTCGGAATTGGATATCATTAGCAAGGTGATTGCTATCACATGCACCGCAGAAACTCACAACCACCCGACATTCGTCGCACCCTTCCCTGGCGCCCAAACTGGCGCAGGCGGACGGATCCGTGACAATACAGCAGTCGGGCGTGGCGGCATCACTGGTATCGGCGTCGCTGGATACTTCGTCGGCAACCTTTTCATCCCAGGGTATGAGATACCCGGAGAAGTTGTCGGGCAATACAAACCGTCCAAATACGCTTCACCGCTCAAGATCCTTATCGAGGGCAGCAACGGCGTGTCGAGCTACGGTAACGAATTCGGCGAACCCTTAACTTTGGGATTCACCAGAACCTTTGGTCAGATCGTCGGCGCCGAGTGGCGAGAAGCGCGGAAACCAGTCCTCTACAGCGGCGGGGTCGGGCATTTATTTGCCGGACATAGCGCCAAGCTGGCTCCGGGCATCGGCATGCGCATCGTGCGTATCGGTGGTCCCGCATATCCCATCGGGGTCGGCGGCGGCAGTGCCTCAAGCATGATGCAGGGTCAAAATACTGAAGCGCTCGACTTTAACTCTGTTCAACGCGGCAACGCCGAGATGGAACAAAAAGCCAATCGCGTCATTCGGGCTTGTGTTGAGATGGGGGACAGCAATCCCATTTCCAGCATTCATGATCAAGGCGCTGGCGGACCGAGCAATGTCCTTACTGAATTGCTCGAACCGCTTGGCGGCACTATCAACATCCGCAAAATCGTTCTTGGCGACAAGACGATGTCGGTCCTCAAAATCTGGAGCGCTGAGTTCCAGGAAGGATACGGACTCCTGATCAAACCTGAACATGTCGAGCTCTTTCAGTCGATATGCGCACGGGAACGGGTGAACTGCGAAATCCTCGGGGAAATAACCGGCAACGGAAAAGTTGTCGTCGAAGACCCCTTGAACAAGCAAACGCCCGTTGATCTCAATCTGGAGCAGGTCCTTACAAACATGCCCCAGAAGACATTCGAATCAAATCGACGGACTCTAGGACTCAAACCCTTGGATCTGCCGACTATCTTAGTGGGAGAAGCGATTGAAAAGGTTTTCAAACTTCCCCACGTAGGTTCGAAAGGATTCCTCGTCCACAAGGTAGACCGCAGCGTCACTGGGCTCGTCGCGCTTCAGCAATGTTGCGGGATTGCCCAAATACCGATAGCGGATGCGAGTGTCAACGCTCAAAGCCACTTCGGGTTAACAGGAAGCGTTTCCTCAATCGGCGAACAGCCAGTCAAAATGCTTATTGATCCAAAAGCTGGGGCTCGCATGGCGGTGGCAGAGATGCTTACCAACATGGCTTCAGTCAAAATCAGTGACATCGGAGATATCCGGTGCCGTGCAAACTGGATGTGGCCAGCAAAACTGCCGCACGAAGGCGCTCTCCTCTATGATGCTGCGAAAGCCATGTCCGATTTCATGATCGAGCTTGGCATAGCGGTTGATGGAGGCAAGGATAGTCTTTCGATGGCGGCAAATATCCAAGGGGAGCTAGTAAAAGCCCCTGGATCGTTAGTCGTGCTTGGTTACGCTCCGGTGCCTGACATCACCAAAAAAGTCACGCCAGATATTAAAATGCCTGGTAAAAGCAAACTGTGTCTCATTGACCTGGGACTCGGCCAAAATCGCCTCGGCGGTTCAGCTCTAGCCCAAGCACTCAATCAGCTTGGCGACGAATCACCCGACGCCGATGATCCAAAACTCCTCAAGAAAGCATTTCTTGCGGTGCAAAAGATGATCGACGAAGGACTTATACTTGCCTTGCATGATCGGAGCGACGGCGGTCTCATAACTGCAATCGCGGAAATGTGTATGGCGAGCCGATGCGGGTTCGAATTGGAGATCCATGACAGCGAAAATCATTTGTCCGAACTCTTCTCCGAAGAATTAGGATTGGTGGTTGAGGTAAAACATACCGACTGGCAGCGTGCTTGGGAAATTTGCCATGAATTCGGTATATCGTTATCGTCCTATGGCCTCACGCGCCAAGACGAAAACTGTATTATCTCCACGGTCCGAAAAGGGCCCGTGTTCAATGAAAGGGTCACCACACTGAGGACTTGGTGGGAATCCACCAGTTACGAAGTAGAAAAACTGCAGATGAACCCGAGTTCTGCTCTTGAAGAACATACAACTCACGGAAACAAATATCCGCGAGTCGATACGGCACCATCGTATAAACTGTCGTTTAAACCGATGGAAACACTTCCTGAGATCTTGTCCGCGCCCAAAAAACCGCGTGTAGCAATACTGCGGGAAGAAGGCACGAACGGAGATCGTGAGATGCAAGCTGCATGTGCAGCTGCTGGTCTTGCCCCCTGGGACGTCACGATGAGTGACCTTTTGGAAGGCAGAATCAGTCTGGATACGTTCCAAGGCATTATCTTCGCAGGTGGTTTTTCCTACATGGACGTGTTTGATAGCGCCAAAGGCTGGGCAGGGACAATCCTCTTCAATGAAAAATTGAAAGATATGTTCGACCGTTTCTATGCTCGCGAGGATACGTTCTCGCTCGGCGTCTGTAACGGTTGCCAGTTGATGGCACTCTTGGGATGGGTTCCGTGGAAAGGACTCGAGGGATCTAAACAGCCCAGGTTCATCCACAACACGTCAGGTCGGTTTGAGTCACGATGGTCGCAAGTTGAAATTCTGCCAAGTCCAGCGGTGTTACTGTCTGGAATGGAAGGATCAAAACTTGGTATCTGGGTAGCTCACGGCGAAGGTCGGTTGACATTACCACAACCAATCGAGATCGTTCTCGGCGAAAACCTCGCCCCTCTCGTCTATCTCGACCCCCATGGTTACATGACTGAAGAGTATCCGCACAATCCTAACGGTTCACCCTACGGGATCACTGCGCTCTGCTCTCCGGACGGTCGTCATTTGGCGATGATGCCTCATCCTGAACGTTGCTTCCGTTTGTGGCAATGGCCATGGATGCCACCCGACTGGCATAACCTTGAGGCTTCGCCTTGGCTCCGAATGTTCCAGAACGCCAGAACGTGGTGCGTGGAACACCGGGCTTAAGGTTTGTCTTGAAGTTAATCAGCCCCTTGCGTAGCAATACTCGAGGGGTTTTTTATTTTCCAATCAGCTTTATAAATATCAGTTGCTTATGCGTTACTTGACATACACTATATAGCGGGTTTTTCTTTTTATATTTTATACACAACAAGCATATTGTGAACACAGACTTCTTTGCTATAATTATACCAATGACATCAGGCGATAAAAAATCATTAGTAGTCCTCCTTGTAGTTTGTGTTTTGACTGCAATCTACTGGCATTTCTTTCTATAATAGCTAAAGACATCATTTTTTCGTTTTGGAATTATTTGACATACATAAATATAGTATGGTATTTTTAGCTCGAATTGAAACGTTCGTATTACATACGAACAATTGAAAAGGAAGCATATGAACACAATAACAATGCCAGGAAGCTTGATAAAAAAAGCTCTAACCCATACAAAAACAGCCCCAAAGGATTACCAACAAGAAAAACACCAGGACGCTCAAAAACGTCTGGAAATTCTGCAAAAAGCTAAATCGGAACTTCTCCCAGTTGATGACACTCTCGAGATCGACGGAGAAATCCGGCTCTGCGAGCAGACCATTAGCACTCAAAAAGATGCGCAAAAGACCGAGGAAATTGGAAGTTATGGTTACCAAATTCTGGACAAAACCCCGTTCACTTGGAGAAACGAAAATGGCTTACCTCATCTCGCGCCGTTTTCGCTAACTTCTAATATTTGCACCATCACTGAAAGAGGGGTGTCAGCATCTTTCCCCAAGTCGGTAACAAAATACTACGAGGATGTGCCCCGCAAGCTTGCTGCTCCGAAATCAAAGGCGCTCTTATTCTTTCTCGGGGTTTTTGCAACACTGGTCCCGACTCTCCTGTTTACATATATTCAACCATGGAACAATCATACCTTCGAGGACAAAGTTGGTGGCATACTTGGTTGCTTGTTCGGCGGCATTATCGTCGGAGGAATCATCGGGGCAGTTATTGCAGCTTTTCTCACTGAGGATTCCAAAATAGTCACCATTGAAGCTCGCTTCAGCGGCATCGTGCCGGCCAAGACCAAGGTTGAGATCAAGAAGGCGCAGGAGCTGAAATTCTTCGAGGAAATCTTCCTGCTTGCGGAGACAACACAGTGGGACGTGAAAATGGTCAGACCAATTCCGAAGGACGATCCTCTCGTGATTGGTTATGATGGTGCCAGATTTTGGCTCATCACCACATTCGATATGACGTCCCTCGAAAAACATGTAGCAGACAACTACGCCGTCACAGCCGACGGCTTCACTCCATGAAACCGAAAACATGGATTAACTGGGTAGGTGCAGTAATATACTACCCCAGCTTGGTTGTTCTCTTGGTTCTCTGTTACAAGGTGAGCCCGTGGGCGAATCCTCCTGACACAGACAAATTGATGCATCGGGCGGTTATCGTCTCAATGATCACTTTCGTCAGCCAAGGAATGTATTGGCATCAAAAAAAGCCAAAGAGAAAATAGACATTCGCAATCACTACATCAGCGTTCCTACAAAGGACGCTGATTTTTATTTTAAATAAAAAAGCCACCTTACTTCACGACGAAGGTTTGGTAGCTTTATGTAATGGGAAAATCACTTTCCCAGCGTATCGTCTCGGTAAGCAAAACCATTCGCATATTTTAGCTGCTGCCTGATGGATGTTCACTTTCTCTTTTTCAGCAACAAAATCTAAAATAGTGCCGTGGTATTCATTTTCACTTATACCATAACGACGTAGGATCATTTCCATGCTCACCCGTCCACAAATCTTCTGGTGGCCTATTGATAATCTATTAGACATAAACTCAAACCTCTCCACTGATAAAAGGCTACTCTTAAACACCTAATGAATCAAGCTTTTTGTACATATTGACATGTTATATAATATATGCTATCACACAACAAAACAACGTAGTTTCTTTGACTCAAACCAAAAAATCGAAACCATTGAATAAATCATGAAAATCCGTTCTCTGGATAAAGACAGCGCTGCCATCGCTTTTGGTCAGGCACTGCTGTTGATAAACGTCCATTTGACCAGGCAACAAAGCTCAACACCCTTCCGGACTGACTTCTTTGATGAAAAAAATGAACGTCATTTCTCAATTGAAGGAAACAAGCGGGAGATCGAGATGCTCAACACTCTCTACCAGCTCGTCGGTCCAATGATACCAGCCGAAATGTTGTCTGCTGTCCCAGGCACATTCATGGAGCTCCGCAATCGGCGCTCCAGCGCGATCGCCTATCGGCAAGGCATTGTTCATGTTCTCCAAAACATTTATTCAATGCCGGTTCCTGATTATTGGGAATCCGACACTCGCGCCTTCCACAAATGGCTCCACGCGCTCAAGGTCGGCGAAACGAATAAACCATAGCGCACAAGCGCCAACCCGCCCGAACAAAAAGCCCAATAGCTTCAGTTCGCTGGCGGGTTTTCCTTTTGTTTGACTTCTCATAGGTATAAGGTAGGCTTGAGGTAAACCGAAAACAACAAACAAAGAGAGTAAAAATGCACATAAAAAATAAAGATGATCTTTTCAAGATACTGCAGGGCAAAATACTGAAGTATCGAAAAAAAGCGATACGCAAACTCAAGAATGCATTCTTGGGCTTAAGCAAGAAAGATTTCCAACCATTCGAGCTCGAAACGGCGGTCGTTTCGGAGAAGACTCTGGTGTCAGAAAAAGCTTTTTATGCCCTGATCTCCAGACACGATGTCCTAAAGCTCAAAGGCAAAGATGTCGAGGAATTCGAGTTCAGAGAAGGAAAAACAACAGTCGCCCACATCGTGAGTTTCTTCTTCCCTCAAAAGCCCCCAAAAAAGAAAAAGAGGAGGCGCTGAATCAAGCCTCTTCCCCAACCCTCCAACTTGGTCTTTGGTGGGTTTTTTATTTAAATTTTCATTTGTTTGACATATCCTTATAATTGTATTAGTTTGTCTTATAGTAAACCGCTCCAAATCTGGAGCTAACGAAAGAAAAGCACATGAAAAAACTAATACTAGGATTCGTCGCGGCAATGAATCAATTCTTTGACCCGCAAAAGAAACCTCGGCCGAATACAAATACGGCGCCGTCAGAAGGAAAACGCCAATAAAAGTCAGCAAATGAACGCGAGCCTGTCAGGCCGTTCATTAAAAATTTTGACGAAAAACTGGAACAAGCAACAACTGTGTCAGAATGCATGAGGCTCTATCAAGACTGCGACCGCGGCACTTTGGGAGAAGACCGTGCGGCTGGAAAAGCATTCAAAATCGCCAAAACATTCTCGGATTGGTTCACTATCTTAGAAATGTCGGATGTGGAATCCGACGTCGCTAAGCATGCAATCGCCAGATTGCAAAATCTGGCACAAAACTTCGATGAATGGCGGCAACTGTTCGAGCACATCAAGACCAATTCTTCATTCGCCGACCTTGTGGCCACTTGCAAACAAAGCTTGTTGTTAAAAGCGGACCGACTGGAAGACTGGCTCTACATTTACCAAAATACTCCGGTAGATTCAACTGAGAAAAACAAGGCGCAGGAAGAGATCGTTCGTTTGGCACAGTCAGACGATGATTGGGACACGGCCACAAATGACCTGCCCGATAAGGATCCCCTGAATCGGAAACGTCTTGAGTGGAGGCTGGAAAAAGCTGACAATATTGAAACGCTCGAAACAATCTACGATGAATTGAGCGAAAATGATCCACTTGTCCCAGCCATAATAAACAAGCTCAAGACCAGAACGGATGAGCTCAGCGAATGGATCGAAAGTTACAACAACAGGACAAGCAAGGATGCTTTTGACGAAGCACTGTTCGCCAAGATGCTTTCTCTTGCAAAAACTCCCGACGACTATATCGCCGTCATGGAAGCAGCTCAAAACTGCCATGATGACGACGCCAAACAAGTTCTCGATCAACTCCAGGGCGTCACTTGGAGCAAAGAGCAGTGGGAGAAGCTTCGCGATGATGCTCCTGATGAATGATCATTGGAATGTCTGGGTTTTGAGAAGTTGTTGGAGTTCGAAACCACGGTGGTGGATATTCTGCGCTTCTATATCGACTACCAAGAAAACTGGAATGTGGACGACGATGTCATCGAGAAAATATTCAAGAAGTTGTTCAAAGTGGCAACGAAACAGGAAACGGTAATCATATCATTGCTTGCCGAAAACGATCATTATGATCTGCGAGAAGCAGCTGAAAAGATCGTGAACCCGCCAGCGGCAGAATCGGCAGCATAAAACGCCTGGAAATAATTACTGTATCACATCGCCTGAACTAGTTTCGGGCGATTTTTATATATAAGGCGGTCTCTAGACATATACTTGAGAATATGCATAAATTATGCAAAATAGTTGACAGTAGGTTCTATAAATGTTCTTTGACACTTTGGAACCCAAACAAACAAAAACCCTCAACAAACAACATAAAATAAGATTATAACGACAATACTGTTAGCGACGAGTGCCCAAACAGGGGCAATCTTCAATTCAATGCAAGTGCTGATATTCGTGGCACTGGCTGTCAGTGGTGCCATGTGTCTCGGTGTAGCCGCCTTGTTTGGCGGACACGACCACGGCGACTTTGGTCACGGTGATCACGACATGGGGCATGATAGTGGACACGATGGTGGACACGACCAGGCTCCTTCGTTTTTATCGCCCAGGGTATTCTTTGCATTCCTTGTTGGTTTCGGTGTGGCTGGGGCAATCGCCTCAGCATACGGAGTCAACACTGGATGGGCAACTGGAATAGGATTTATTCCAGGTATTCTTATGGCCGTTATCGCGTGGAGTGTCGGGTATTTCCTGTTCAAACAACAGGTGGACTCCGGCATCAAACCGAATCAGGTCATTAATTGCTTCGGTGTCGTTACCTGTGCTATTCGGCCAGGGAACGTCGGCGAAGTTGATGTATCCGTAAACAGACAAATTATTTCGTATAGTGCACGGTCTGAGACCGGCGACGAAACTATTGATGTCGGTGTGCGGGTGCGTGTCACAAAGGAATTCGGCGGTCATGTGACTGTCCGGAAAGAAAAAGTTGCAAACTAAGCAACGAAAACCAAAAACAAAAGAAGAAACTGAAAAAAAGCATTGTATGAATAATATGAACCCCATGTTGGCATTGGCAGAAATCCCCCTACGGAAAACTGCTCGTCCCCGGATTGATTGTGTTGTTTTTTGCATCAATCCTCTTCATCATCTGGGCAATGACCAAGCGCTACAAGCGCATTGCGCCCAATGAAATCGGTGTCATCTACGGCAAACGCCGTTCAGTGATGACAGGAGCTGATGGCGTCAAACAGGAGGTCGGCTTCAAGCTGGTCACCGGCGGCGCCGTCTTCGTCTGGCCAATCGTTGAACAATACGCGCTCATGTCAACCGAAGCGTTCCAAATCGAGATCAGTGAAGACAACATCCCCAGCGCCAAAAACGTCGGGGGTGACGGTCTCCGGTGTGGCAACCTGCCGCATCTCACCGGTCCCGGAAGAACAAATGAACGCTGTCCAGAACTTTCTGGGCAAGGACCTTGAAGAAATCAAGGGCATGATCGGTCAGATCTTGCGCGGACATTTGCGCTCGATTGTCGGCGGCCTCCAAGTCGAAGAACTGTTGCGTGAACGCTCCAAGTTCAACGAACTGGTGCTCAAAGAATGCGGGCCTGAGTTGGCACGCATGGGCATCAAGATCCTCACCCTCGTGGTGCAGGACGTGAAAGACAAGGAAGGTTACATTGATGCACTCGGCAAGCAGGCAGTCGCCGGTGCCAAGCGTGATGCGGCCATCGCCACAGCCGAAGCGGAACGCGAAACGCAAGTGAAAACGAGCGACGCAAAACGCACAGCGGCTGAAGCAGTTGCCCAGAACGACGCGAAGATCAAGTTGGCGGAAAAGAATCGCGACATCCAAGTCGCGGAATTCAAAACCGAAACTGCGACCAAACAAGCTGCGGCGGACATCGCCGGCGAGCTCGCCAAGACGGAACAGGAAAAGAAATTGGTTGTGTTACAGGCGGAAGTTCAAAGTGAACAAGCCCGGGCACAGACCAAGGTCCAAGAGTTGGAAGCTGCTCGCAAGAAGCAAGAGCTCCAGGCGACTACGATTGTCACTGCCGAAGCGGAAGCTCAGGCCATGTCAATTCGCGCCACCGGCAAGCGGAATGCCGAGCAGATCGAAGCCGAAACGCGGAGCAACGTCTCCAAGTTGAATGCCGAAACTGCCCGTCAGAACGCCGAAGGTGCCAAGAACGCGGCCATCCTCGAGGGCGAAGGCGAAGCCAAGAAGACGCTGGCAATTGCTGAAGCCAAAGCGACAGCGACCCAGAAGACCCTTACGGCTGAAGCCGACGGTGAACGTGCGAAACTGCTGGCGGTTGCCGATGGCCAAAAAGCTGGATTGCTGGCAACAGCAGAAGGTCTCCGGGCCTCGAAACTGGCGGAAGCGGAAGGCACAATGAAACTGGCGGAAGCGTTGACCAAACTCAACCAAACCGGCCAGTTGGTAATGGTGCTCGATCGTTTGCCTGGCCTGCTCAAGGAAGGTGGCGACGCTGGTGCCAAGATTGCGGCCGAAATCTTCGGTCCAATGGGTAAAGGCATTGGTGCCATCAAGGACATCCGCATCATTGACATGGGCGGCGGGAAAACTGCTGAAAAAGGAATCGGCGCCATTGGCAACATGATCCCTGACGTGGTGGCGAATTTCTTCGCTAAAGCCCAGCTCCAAGGCATTGATCTGACACCGCTGTTCAAATTCCTGAAAATGGATCCAGCGGCACTGAAAGATCTGATCACTCCTTTGGCTGCAGCATTGCCGGAAGAACCGGCTGCCACTGCTCCCGCGGCTGAAGAAAAGAAGTAACCAGCCTTCGTTGGTAATTCCAAAGTAACAGTGAGTCGGTTGTGCGCAAGCGCAACCGGCTTTTTTATTTGTCCAAATACTTGCTAAAGTGTTAAATCTGTGTAATAATTATGCTAGCAACTTAAAACAATGAGGAGGAAAAATGAACAAATGTCCAAACTTATTCGTGCATTGCATGGATTTCAGAACACAACACACTGTTGATGCATTAATAGAAACCCTTGGATTGAAAGGGTCACAAATACTCAACATTAGAGGCACCTGTGATCGAGTTTCAGTTCAGGGCGGAGCAGCAAACTTTGAACAGCTCAGAATTCACCTTGCATCAGCCAAAAAACTTCATGAGTGCTCAACAGCAATCCTAACTGTTCACGAAAATTGCGGCGCAGGAGCAAAGATAGAAGACTTGCAAACAGCGGCAAACATGGCCAAAGAGTTTGGATACAAAGTGAGACTTTTTTTCATCAAGCTCGATGGAAGCTGGGAAGAAATTCATCCTGCTTAACTCGCTACGCCGATCTTAAAAACTCGCCGCAGCGGGTTTTTTATTTGGCCAATTTGACAAATAAGCAAAGATAGTCTATCGTATTCCTCATGGTAAAACATATGAAAATCACGAATAAATACTGGAATCCGCAGAACCTCGTTTGCGGTTATGTCTTCATGTCCGCCAATCATGGCGCACTTGTGGCCAGTTGTGATATTTCTCATATGCTTCTCTCCTAATTCCCTACCTGAAAGCACTCTAGAAAAATCCCGACTGGACGAAAGTCGGGATTTTCTATTCCCCGTCCAGAAGATTGGCTCATTGAAAACAACATACAAAAGGAAACCTTATGCAAATGCAAAGAAAAATCATCCGTCAGTATTACATTCTGTCTTGTTTATTCAACGCAGGTGGAATGTCTCTCATCTGTGCCGTATACGTCACGTTCCTGATCCACAATGGGCTCAATCTGCTCCAAGTGAATTTGGTAAATGCCGTCTATTTTCTTACCTTATTTGTCTGCGAAATTCCCACGGGAGCATTCGCTGACATATTCGGCAGAAAAACATCGTTCGTCACAGCCTGCGGACTTATGAGTGTTAGCATGTTCATCTATGGACTCTCGCATTCGTTCGTGGGATTTATAATCGCTGAAATAATAGCGGCAATCGGTACAACATTCACCAGTGGAGCATTTCAGGCATGGCTCGTGGATAGTCTTAAACATTATGGATATGAAGGTGAGTATAATCGCATCTTTGGACGCAAGAATCTCATCTGCCAAATCGGTGGAGGAATCGGTGCTGTTACTGGATCATACCTAGCCACACAAAACCAAAGTCTCCCTTGGTTTGTAGGCGGAACATTCTTGGCGATCACAACAGTCTACGCTTATATGATTATGGAAGAGAAATATTTTGTGCGAGGCGTGTTCTCTTGGAAAAAGGGATTTCACTCTATGCGAGATGTTGCTCTTTCAAGCATCAGGTATGGCTTAAACCATAAAGCCGTTCGGTTTATCTTGGTCATCACCTGTATACAGATCTTTGCTGTTCAAGCACTGAACATGTATTGGCAGCCATTCTTTAGGAACCATAATGTCAGTGAACAACACCTCGGATTCATCTTCACAGGCATAATGATTGCTCTATCTGTTGGAGCATTCATAGCCTCAAAGTTGGATTGCAAGGGAAAAGAAAAAAAGATGATTATAAAGACACAAGTGTGTACAGGTCTAATAGTAATAACCATGGCAATTATACCTGGCTTACCGTTAATGATTATCTTATTCATTCTTCACGAAGTTCCTCGTGCTTGTTGGAGTCCGCTCACCGATAGTTATTTACAGAAGCGGATTCCTTCACGCGAGAGAGCTACAGTGGCTTCGTTCTGTGCAATAGCGCCACATATAGGCGGTGCTATTGGCCTTGTTGTAAGTGGAGTCATCGCACAGTTCTTCGGTATTTCTGCAGCGTGGATTATTGCAGGAATTTCCTTGATCATCGGAGCATTGCTAATTGCCAGAAATGGTAACAGCGATGCTGATTAGATTCAAACTAGATTCCAAGTGGCTTATGTAAAACATGAGCCACTTTTTTATTTGACAGCACAATTCAAATATGACACTCTATTGTCAGCTTCAGCTTTTTGATTACTATGCAAATGAACGCAAACCTGGCACTGATCTTAGTGCTGCAAATCCTTGTATCTGGTTTTTATTTCAGCAACAAGGTGCTCATCTACAAGGGGCGTAAAGTTGGGTGGCTCATGGGAGCGTTAGCTGCGACACTAGCAGTTCTATACTTCTCCTTACTCCACAGATACGTTTACATCATACTCAATGTTGGATTGATCATCCTCATGGGCTATGGGTTCCTAAAAAAGAACAAAACTTCACCAAACGTCGAAATGTTAATACGATTGGTGACGATAGTCGTCATGGTCATACTGACTTTCTCTGCTTGGAGCGGATTGACCACAGCAGTCGAACTAGTGAGCTCGGTAGGGTTGTTCATAGGAACATTCTTTCTGACTCACAACAGAGCAAAAACCGGCTGGATATTGTATTGCGTCGGGCATGCAACGGCGATACATATCGGTTATTGCACGCATCAATGGATCTTCCTGGTCTCGCAGATCGCGAGCGTGATCGTCTCAATATTGGCGATCAAAAAGATTTCAAAACAAACACTCCCTGCTTGAATAAAGTGGGGATTTTTTATAAGGACAACTTACATACTTTTCTGTTAGAATAACATTATGAGACGGATCAGCAAGAAAATAGCCCACAAATTGATCATATTGATAATCGTCATTGTCTTTTTAATCTCAACTCTCCTTTTCTTCTCGCCAAAAATACTTACTTGGTCCATACAACAGAAATCTTCTACGATAAACGCTTCATTATCGTCACAGACCTTTCAGGACTTCCCTGTAACAGTCGATCCTAAAAACAAGACCATCACCGAAAATGATCAGGTGAATGCATTCTTAGCAGACAAACACTCCTTGCTCGGTGCTGCCGTCGCAGATGCAGGTAATTATCTTTGGAATTTATTTGAAGGAGTAGCGATCAGCATCGCCAATGCGCCTTGGTATGAAAACACTGCGAGTGTTAGCAATAAATTCGTGACAATAGAACCAGGTATGCGCAAAGAGCAAGTAGCAGATGCTTTTGGAAACGCTCTAAAATGGAACTCAGCGCAAAGAAAAGAATTCATTTCACCGATAAACTCCTTTGACTTGTCATCTACATCACAATCCACATCTCTATCTGAAGGAGTCTTCACTCCCGGCATCTATGAAATATCTCTCGGAATGACGCCAAAAAATATACGAGCTATAGTAAATAACCACTTCATAAATGACGTCCTATCACACTACAGCACTTCAACTCAAAGCATAGTCCCTCTGAATGAAGCACTGACCATAGCATCTCTTATACAAAGAGAAACTCTCAGCACCGATGGTATGAGACTCTTGTCTGGAATCATTTGGAACAGACTTTTTGCTGGCATGGATCTTCAGATCGATTCAACTCTACAATATGCAAAAGCAAATAAACTAACAGTGACGACTTGGTGGCCAAAAGTTACGCCTAACGACAAGTACATAAAATCTCCTTTCAACACTTATCTCCATAACGGATTGCCACCAACCCCAATAGCTAATCCCGGGGTGGAAGCCATATTGGCAGCATTAAACCCTATAAAGACATCTTGTCTTTTCTATTTTAATGATCAAACCGGCGCATTTCATTGTTCAGATACATATGCTGAGCACGTCTCTTTAATAAAGAAGTATTACGGTAACTAAGTCGACTAGCCTTGACATTATCTCAGGGGTATTGACTTATTTATGGAAGTAGTATATACTAATTCCATGACTATAAATAAGATAACAAACACATACTTTACCCTTACTTTAGCTAGTATATTAGCCGTATTTTCACTATTCTTTTTAGTTAATGCGCCTATGGCTCATGCTGACGAATATAGTATTGGCGGATATTATGGCAACGGAGGATATGGAGTACACGGCGGATATTCTGATGGTGGATTTGGTGTATCTGTAGGATATTCTGAGGGTGGATATTCTGGCGGAAGATATTCTGATGGTGGCGGATATAACAGTGGATACAACCAGCTGTCTCATAATGACAACTATGGCAGTGGTTACGGGGGACGTGATTACCACTATATTGCCCCAGAAAATAATTACGGCCACGACAATGATAATCATGATTATCATCAGCCTGACCACAATAAATATCACTATACCGCTCCAACTACAGTCTATGTTCCAACATATACATATGTACAACCAACTCCAAGCTATGTATACGAACAACCTACATATCAGTATCAGCAACCTATAGTATATGAGCAGCCTACAACATATCAGCAATACCCTACTTACTCATATAATACAGTAGCAAGCAGTTACCCATCTACATACGTACAGACAACTCCGACGACTTATTATAATCAGACAAATTCAAATGCTGGCGGATTGAGCGTGACTTGTTCATCTGATCCTTCTACAGCTTTCGTAAATCAGCCTGTTACATGGACTGCTCAAGTAACAAACGGACTCGCTCCATATACATATTCATGGACCGGTTCTGATGGTCTTACAGGCACACAAAGTACAGTGCTTAAATATTACTCTAGCCTAGGACAAAAGAGTGCCGTCGTTACAGTTACATCTTCTGATGGCCTAACTGGAACCATCGCTTGCGGCAACTCTCTCACTGTAAAAAGTTCTTATAGTGGAGTAAACAGACCTACACAAACGACAACAGTTGTTCCAACTAATACAAACGCTCAAGTCAACCCAAACTCCGCTAATGCATTCGGTTCAATCGGCGGTATCTCATTCGGAATATTCGCTATACTCATCATATTGATCTTGATAGCTACTATCATATATATCGTTCTTAGTCGCTCAAAGATCTAAATCTCTGGTACAATGTACCAATGAATACAAACCTCGATCTCAAGAAAAATCGCGCGGTTAAAGCTTTATTTGTTGTCATAATTTTGACGCTAATAATCCTGTGCGTCTTACTGATACAACAGTATCAGCGGATCCAACAATTAAACAACATCATCCGTCACCAATCGCCTTGGAGCATTCTTCACGGAGCAAAATTACTAACACCCGCTGATGCGAGCTCAACGCAAGCGTGGATGACTTTTGAGTACATAAACAAAGTCTTTGCTTTACCGCCACAATATATTCAAAGCACTTTATTGATCACGGATACGCGTTATCCTCGTCTGACTATCGCTGGATACGCAAAATCAGTAAACATGCCAGAATCTACAGCTCTTGTGGATGTACAAAATGCTATACGTAACTTTTCTACTTCTACTCCTGCAAAATAACCTGTCTTAAATAAAACAATGGCTGGGACACTATCATTCTTATTATCATTTTTACTCCTCTACAAATATTGGACTCTTTTTACTGCTATATTTTTAGCGGCCATCATCGTGCCAATACCAGTCAATACCCTGCTTCTGGCTAGTGGCGCATTCGCAAGCCAGGGTTACATGAGCTTCTCCCTATCGCTATTCTTCGTTGTATTAGCGAATGTCGTTGGAGATAGCATAGATTTCTTTTTAGCCCGTAAATATGGTCGACCTATATTACAAAAAATGAGAGTGAAGATACCGCCATATTTTGAAAGACTAGAACGTTTCGTCAATAAGTATCCAGGCGGCACTATATTCATCACTAGATTTGTAGGAACAATAGAACCTCTAACCAGTCTTCTATGCGGATTCATCGGCATAAAATTTAGAAAATTCATTCTTTACGATATTCTAGGAAATTTCGTGTCAGACGGGATCGTTCTTTATGCTGGATATTTCTTGGGAGTCCACTGGCAAGATTTCACAGGAATTTTCAATATCACAGACTATATACTCTTGATTATCGCAATAATCATAGCTTTCTTTATAGCTTCCTGGAGAAAAAATAAGAAAATAAAAATTGGACCATTTATGCTTAGCTTAATGATTATTTTCACGACTACACTCACAACGACATTGGTATTAATACAGACTAATTCTGCATACGCATCAACTGCATCTATAAATAACGCCACCGTCCAAATCACTCCTTCAGAAATACACCAAGGCGACCCGATCATGATAACATTGCCCGGAATAGATCCAGCCAACATAAAAAACAGCGTGGTAGGAAAATCTAAACTATCTTTTTTTGATTATAATAATTCAGCGACAGCTCTTTATGGAATAGACATAAACCATGTGATTGGCACTAGTACTGTAATAATAAAATTCACAGACGGTTCACAAGCAACAACTTCTTTCTTTGTTATGAATCTGCCTAAACCACAAGAATTCCTGGCTGTGCCAGACCAGCTTGGCGGAAATAGTGCGGCCAATCAAGCAAAGACAGTCTCAATTTTAAATAAAGAAAACGCAAACTTGGCGACAATAGTCAGTCACGCCAAAATAGCTCTTTGGACAACAGATGCTACGAGCACTTTTATATTTCCTGTAGCTTCTAGTACAGAATCACCCTTGGCCGTAACAGACCCATATGGTTACATTCGTAACTCTGGATCACAAACGATCATCCATAAAGGCACTGATTTTCAAGCGCCTGTAGGAACGCCTGTTTATGCTATAAATAATGGCACGATTTTGGCAACCAAAAAATATATAACCTATGGCGACACAGTTGTAGTGGACCACGGGCTTGGACTACTCTCTATGTACATGCACTTATCAAAGATGGTGGTATCACCAAAACAATTTATAAAAAAGGGTCAATTGATAGGCTATAGCGGCGAAACTGGTTACTCAGAAGGGCCGCATTTACATTTAACTATCAGGATTGGTGGAGTTTCTATAGATCCGATGAAATTCTACGGATTGTTTGATATGAAAATCTAATAAAAAACCGCTAATTTTGCAACCAGCGGCTCGTGAATTTTAAGATTTGTGGCCTTTAACCCACCAAATACTGTAGTGCACTTGATGCACTGTATGAGCTGTGTGAATTAGCCATGAGGCAATGAAGAAAACCGATATCATCACCCAAGGTTATAACTGCACGCTCACCAGGATTACCAAGCACAGTATTGGCAATAAGGCCGTTGCAGATGCAGCCACGTCCAACTGTGTCCTCCAACTTACCACCTTTGTTGATGTAGTTAAGAACTGGTTCAGACGGACAGCGGTAGCCGATGGAACCGTCTGTCTTCTCGTAGAGTGAGACGAGCGCACCCTGATCGCAGATTCGACGCCTTTGCTTGTAAAACTTTTTATCAGCAATGGTGCCCGGTAGACCAACAACTTTGAATGGAAAACCTGTCGGAGACACGTCAAAGTCGGTTCGAATTTTCAGCCTACCCTCAAAACCAAGTTTGCGCAGCACGCGACGGATTTCTGGATCCATGCCACTATCGTCAGACAGAGCAAAGATAGTTCCAGCTTGAATTCCAGTTGCTCCAACTGACAATGCTCGCCTGAGCTTTTCCGGCGAAGCATATGCCCCACCGAGCCAGAACGGCGCACCGAGCTTTGCTATTTCTGCATAGTCGACAACATCTTTCTCGCCGTAATCTTTAACGACTTTACCCCCTTTACCTAAAAACCTGGTTCTGGGAGGAGCGTTGTGGCCACCAGCGGTCGGCTCTTCGATGATGAGTCCTTGAACACTACCTTTCGGTAAGCTCATGAATTTCGTCGCCAATGTATTTGAAGCGACGATAGGTAGAAAACCTGGTAATTTCATAGGAGGAAGCTTTCCGCCAAAGAAACTTTCAGGGTGAAATCTCATTGTGTGAGATTTGATATTGATGCCATCAACGTAGACTTTGTAGGTCGCCTCTTTTCCACTCACGATGTTGCGCATCACTTGTGGTATTTCAAGGGGCAGGCCAGCGCCCATGGTGATGAAATCAATTCCTGCCAACATGGCGCCAGTGATGGCGTAAACGTGCGGCATTGCGATCTTCTCCAAATAATTCATGCTCACAGGATTTTGATGTCCTTCTTTTGCCAACCACGCGAAAGCATAATTGGCACAGACAGTGAGAGCGATGAGTTTTCTGGAAGGATTGACTGTAAAGACTGGTGTGACCTTTTTAGGCAAGCCTTTCGGATTACCCTCTTCGATGAAAAATTCATCTAAGACCATATCCGAAAATTCCGGAAATGGAAAAGCGAACAGCGCTCGACGATAGTGACCGCCGACATCTCCGCTTTGGAGGATTTGAGCAAGCAAGCGTTCAAGAGCAACGCCTGATATGGTTCCTAAACCGCCGTCCATTGAGACGGTCTTAGCCAAAAATGGTGTGGAGATATAAACCCCCATTCCACCTTGGATGATCTTACGATCTGGGGACAATGGGATAATATCCATAGGTATTCTTTTGTTAAGTTTTTCCATTAATCATACTAACACGTAAGAACCTATAACACAGCAAAAATAGCGCAATTAAGGTATAATCTGTGATTATGTTTTCAAATTTAAAATCAAAATACGGTAGCGCTTTTCACGACAAGCGTTTTGTATCAGGATTAATCATCGGTATTCTATTCCTTTTTGGATCGCTCGTTATAAATTATTTTGCAGCTCAATATGCCTTTGAGCGAGCATCTGTCGCCGTATCTGATATTTTCTTAAGCAATATACCTGTATTTGATGTTGATTGGATATTCGTATTTGGACCTATAGTCTTTGGTCTATGGATAGCGCTCCTATGCTTCACCAATCCAAAAACTATTCCTTTTACCTTAAAAAGCATAGCTGTTTTCGTCTTGATCCGTTCGGCTTTTATAACTCTAACTCACATCGGCCCCTTTCCAGATCATAATGTTATAGACGGAAATTCCGCCATCTTGCTCCATGCTATATCGAATAGCCCAAATTTCTTTATATTCAGCACTGGCGCAGACCTATTCTTCTCTGGACACACAGGATTGCCTTTTATGCTGGCACTGGTTTTCTGGAAGCACTTCAAGACCCGTGTATTTTGCATCGCCACATCAGTATTTTTCGGCGTCATCGTTTTGCTGGGACATCTTCACTATTCAATCGACGTCGCTTCGGCTTTCTTCATATCTTATACTATATACGTCATAACTATTAAAGTATTCAAAAAAGATCACGAGGAATTCCTATCGGTAATGTAACTTTAAAGACCTAGATATTTCTTTATAAGCAGATTCGTATCTGAAGCGCGTGCGCCGAAATCAGAATGTAAGACTATGAAAGCTATTGGCTGACCGCCAATATTTAAAATGGTGAGCATCGTCTCTCCAGCAGCAGAAGTTCTGCCAGTTTTTCCGCCGATAAATCTTGGATCATTAATGAATGGATGTATGCTATCAAAGCTGTGCGCGCCATGGTCAGTCGTCGTAGCAACACCATAATGAGCAACTCGAGTTATAGCTAATATATCTGGTCTGGATGAATACAAATACTGCGCTAGAGTGAATATGTCTTTAGCAGAAGCCTGATTGTGTGGATCTAAGCCTGAAGGATCAGCAAAATAAGTGCTGGGCATACCGATCTCCCACGCGGTGCTAGACATATCGCTTAAGAAGGCTAGCGAAGTTGAAGTAGCGCCAGAAATTCCTGCATAAGTCGAGACTATAGCTTCTGCAGCGATATTAGAAGAATTGAGCAAAAGCGGATACAAAATCTCTCTCAAAGAAAATTTCTCGCCAGCCCCGATAGCGCTAGTGTCAGTCGCAACATCCATATCCGCTGGAGTGATCTCAATGGTAGTCGTTGGAGTAAATTTATTTGTAGCGACAATAGCCGTCATCAATTTTGACATAGAAGCGACAGGAAGAGCTTCATTTGTATTTAAGCTTGAATATATCTTGCCGGTCTTTAAATTACCAATAATATAAGCTTTTGCCGTCAACACATCTGGATTATGTTGATTGACAACTGTTGTTTGGTCACTAGAATTTGAACTCAAATCAGACGTGTTTTTTATGAATGATCCTTGAGTGACCATCTCTGAGCTATTCACATCTGTGACGGCCTGACCTTCTGCTGTTTGATTTGAAACAAGCTCATTTGATAATTGTGGCGATTGTTGTACTGATAAGTAAATCAAATTTATGCCTGCAACAATGCCTAGGAGCGCCAATACGCCCATGGTTGAAATAAAAAGTATTGGTCTACCAGATGGATTCATTAGCTAATTTTACCATATTGGCCTGTAGATAAATCTTATCACCTCGTCGCGGAAATCGTAGCGGTCAATTCCCCGGTGGAGCTAGCGGTGATGCGACCATTTGAATCTTTAAATACTTCATAACCAGTATTATAAGAAGTGGTTGAAGTATAGAACGCCGTAGAAAGAGCTGGGTCATAAGGCAAAGATGCTATATAGTCTGGCACAATGCAACTAGCTAAATCTATACCACTTCCGACTGGGTCAGCACTGGAACTTTTCAGAATAGTTGGCGTCAACGGCAGATCTTTTATAGAGCTTCCGCACACAAAGCTTCCCTTATGTTCAGAGATATTTTGACCAATAGCGTTCAATATCGCCATAACATTGCTAGTCCTTTGCGAGTCGCGAGCTAGTTTGAACTGACGAGCAGGATTAACTGCAACAAGAACAACTGCCGCTAAGACTGCAATAATACCTATAACCACTAGGATTTCTATTAGGGTAAAGCCTTTGTTGATTTTAAAGTGTTTTTTAATTTTATTCATTTTAAATTGTGTGTTT